>Ga0209389_1003967_pt1 | contig 12153 bp, 9 predicted proteins | sample CowpearedBW_FD_187526 | JGI IMG/M metagenome (GOLD analysis project Ga0209389, IMG submission 187526) | Root nodule microbial communities of legume samples collected from California, USA - Cow pea red BW (SPAdes) (version 2) | ecosystem: Host-associated > Plants > Roots > Nodule | place: USA... | reverse complement strand
TATGCTTCATTAGAAAGGACTACCAAAGGAATATTAGGCAAAGGGTGTAAACATTGTAGCATTTTTGTTAAATAGACTTTCCACCAAAGTAGTTGATGGAGACTCCATTTAAGGTTTGGTATGGCTATAAACCCTATTTGAAAATTTTAAAGTGTTTAGATGCTCGTGTTTCACTTATGTGCCACAGATTAAGAGAGACAAGTTAGACAACAAGCTAAACCTGGGGTTTTTGTGGGATACAATTTAGTATCCAAAGCTTATAAAGTTTTTTAACCTTTTACAAGCACAATTCTTATAAGTAGAGATGTGTACTTCATGGAGAATGAGCAATGAAATTGGAATGATGTTGAAAATATGTCATGTTAGTTTTGAAATAGTTGAAATGCCAAGGGGGTTGAATTGGCTAGTTAAAAATGTACGCTATCTTTAAAAGCTAAAAACCATCTTTGATGGAATAAATTCAATCACAAAGTTAGGATGCAAAAGCCACTAGACAATATACTTTCAATCGGTCAAAAATAGAGTTAATCAATTGATTTTACTAGACAGATTCTGTACTAGTATAATCAACCGATTGAAACAGAAAAACAGTCGATTGAAATACTAGGAAAATATGCAGATTCGAGATTTGAACCAAGAACAATGCACAAGAATGATCAAGACAGGTTCTAATTGATTATGCAAACATGCTCAATGCTACAGATGCCATCAAAACACTCAAGAATATGAAAAAGATTATTTAAACTCAAGTTCTTTAAACTTTAAATGATTATGAAAGAGAGAAGGGTTACAGAAAAGATTGGACGACAAGATTTTTATACTGGTTCACACAAACCTAAGCTACATCCAGTTTGTCAAGGCAACCCGAGCCTAACTTTGCCCTATTTCAAAAGATTTACAAAGTTTCCACTCTTTACACTTTCAAAATAATCAAAAACCACACACAAGACTCTTGAAATACACAAGAATCACACAAGCACAACAAGAACCCTCTTGCAGACCTGGAAAACCACCAGGCACACACACAAAGCTTGAGAAAGATCAAACCTCAGTGGTAGCACAACCCTGCCTACCACAAACCACCTTCTCCAAGCTTCAAACACAAGCAAAAAGCTTCAAGAATTTATCGAAGATCAATCTTTAACAGCTGCAGTCTGAATGATCACGAAAGAGAGAAATTTCCCAAGTTTCTAGAACAATTTCGCGTTAAAAAATGATCAAGTTACCTCTCTTTTGAAAATCATAGCACTTATAGTCAAACTATTACGAAATTCAACAGGTTGATTTTCAAATCAATCGATTTATTTCAATTGACTTAAGTGAAATCAGTCGATTAAAAAATAAATCAACTCATTGAATAAGTCACAATTTAAGATTATTGCAGCCAACCTTATAACCTGTTGAAAAACCATTCAACAGATTAAAAAAGACATTTTAACTTGTTGAAAAACCATTCAATAGATTAAAAAACACAACAAAGACCAAATACATCAAATTAATGTTACAAGGTCTACAATGTGAATTACAAACATCAAATACTCTTTCTTAATGATTTATCCATGTGGAGAGCACACGTTCCAGACTTGATCAACATGAATACCATCAAATCTCCTTATCTTCATCAATGTAGGCTTGATTCCAATGGTAATGGCTTCTAAGTAGTTCAAAAAGCTTCATCAAATCTTCATGAGACACACCACCTTGGCTTCACATGTCAACATGTCAATAATTGACCTTTCACTGAATTAATATGACCTAGTTGATGATGCACCTATATGAGGCATTAGATTGCTTTCATATATTTGTGACAGATGCAATGTAGTAGTTTTAAAACTTGTAAGTTATTATGAAGCAGAATCCTAAATGGATGGCTGCAATGTAAGAGGATGAGTTTTCCATCATCGAGAAAAAATCAAACTTGGGAGCTTGTTGAAAGGCTTGAAAACAAGTAATAGGAGTGAAATGGGTATTTAAAACAAGGTTGAATGCAAATGGTTCAATCAATAAGTATAAAGCAAGGTTAATCGTGAAAAGGTATGCTCAAATTTTTGAAGTAGATTACTTTGATACGTTTGCACCAGTTGAAAGACAAGATACTATCCAGATGTTGCTAGCTATTGTAACATAAAAGGGATGGAAAATATAACAACTTGATGTTAAGTTATTCTTTTTTAAGTGGATTTATAGAGGAAGAAATCTTTATTGAGAAACCTGAAGAGTTCTTGGTGAAAGGACATGAAGACAAAGTTTATCTTTTAAACAAGGCTTTGTATGGTTTGAAATAGGCTCCAAGAGCCTAGTATAGTAGAATTGATGAATTCTTATCAAAACTAGGCTTCATTAAAAGTCTAAATGGATCCAATTTAAATCAAAGGTAATCAAGCTAATTTTGTTGTGATTTCTTTGTATGTCGATGATCTCCTAGTTATTAGCAGCAAACCTGAACTTATTCAGTAGTTTAAGAATGATATGCTACAAATTTTTGAGATGACAAACTTAGGAGAAATGTCATTTTTCCTTGGTATAAAGGTTAAAGAAAAGAATGGTGAAATGTTCATTAGTCAAATGAAGTATGCAAAGGAGATCCTGAAGAAATTTAGCATGAAAAACTGTAAAAGTATGAACACTCCTATGTGTCAAAAGGAGAAGTTATGCTAAGATGATATCTCAGAACAAGTGGAGGAAACATTCTACAAAAGCTTAATTGGTTGCTTAATGTATCTCACAACAACAATACCCGATATATTGTATGCACTAGGTGCACTTTCAAGATTTTTGAATTGTCCCAAAGAATCTCGTTTCAAAGTAACAAATAGAGTGTTGAGATATGTCAAAAGGACTTTAAGTTATTGCATTAAGTTAAATCAATCACAAGATTTCAAGTTGCAAGGTTACTATGATAGTGATTGGGGAAGATTTTTAGATGACATAAAGAGCTCGGACTATTGTTTTAGTTTTGGATCAAAAATAATCTTTTAGACTTCAAAAAAGCAAGAAATTGTGGCATAATCAACCACTGAAACTAATTCATAGTAGCCACAATAATTGTAAATCAAGCCTTATGGCTTAGAAAAATATTAATCGATTTGCACTTGGAGCAAGAGATGACTACAAAGTAATGGTGGACAACTAGGCACATTGCCTTCTAAATAAATCCTATCTTTCATGGAAAAACAAAACATTTTAGTATCAAGTTATTTTTCATTAGAGATGTACATAGAGATGGTGTAGTGTGCTTGAAGTTCTGCAACATTGAAGATCAATTGTCAGATATATTCACCAAAGCACTTCCAAGAAACAAGTTTGAGTCAATAAGAAAGAAGTTTGGACTTATCAATCACTGGTGCAGTGAGGAGTGTTGAACGTGTGCATCAGTGTGCATTAGTTTGCATCAGGAATTTGTTTAACAGTTTTTATTTATAGTAATGTTAATGGCTATTGTTTAGGAATTTGTTATTTTATTTCTATTACAATTAGTGTGTTGTTGTTACAAGATCTATATTTAAAACAGATAATTATTGAATAAAATGAATCATCTTCCCTCTTGTGAGTTTAACGTGCTTTCACCAACACCCCCCTTAATCCCCCCTCCCCCCTAATTCTTTACTTTTACTTTAAAAAGTTACTGGATTGAGATCCAAATAATTTCTACTTGCTCCCATTGACTTTGGGTCTTATACTTGCCACTGTATACTATGTAAGTGTAATACTCTTCAAAATGTTACATGATCAACTAAATAATTATTTTAAAATATGGAAAAATTAATTTATATAATAAATTTTTAAATAATTTTAAAAGTATATAAAATTTTGAATATTTAATTTAATTAAAAAGAACACATATGTCTTATATGATTTCGATGTAACTTACAAATACTATAATTGGATTTTGTCTTTTGAATTAGCAAAATACATATCCTCAACTTGAATGGTGACACTATTGTTTTGAACTCTAATTTTGTAATATTCTAACTTTGAATAGAAAGAGAAGTTGAATATGTAATACTCATCGTATATGATCACATCGTTGTTAGACCCACGAGCGAGTCTCACTAGAGTTTTAGCAATGTTAGGTTGAGAGTAAACTTTTTTTCTTAAACCAAGGTAAGAAAGTTGTTATGTTCATTAAATGCCTATTTTTCATTCATACGTGGGTGTACAGACTCAATTTCATCAATGTGTTGTGACATGTAAGGAATAACTTAATCAATGTCATTCAAGATATACAAATGTGCTTGTTCAACTTCTTTTTTACTTACATTTTTAATCTTCACTATTCAAGTACACTTACCTTCACAACTCCCTTCAAGTCGACTCTTAGAAACCCCTATTGGTTCACATCTTAACATATAACCTGAGCATAGTTCAATTGTTTCTTCTATAATGTACCTCTCTACAATTGAAGCTTGTGGACAATTAAGGGCATACCCCGTAGCCATGGCCAAACACTTTCAAGAAGAGTTGGAGTCATTTATACAAGGTGAAGCAAAGCTCTATCTATAAGGCCATTTTAGAGTATCTCTAGTAGATTAGGAATATTTAGACCTTGTATTAAAGGTCATGTAGTGTAGGATTTATTTTATGTCTGGTATTATGGGCTAAGTAGTATAGGATTTTTGAATAATCTTGCTTAAGTTATTGGGCAATGTTTACACCTAGCTTAAGCTAATCTTAGGTGATTAATTTTGTAACCCTAGCTTGGTAGGGAAACATGGTGGCCACATGGCAAGTTCTTAGTGGAGAATTTTCTTACAAAGGTACGTAGTGGCCATGTGTCACTTTCCTAGTGGTGAACTTTTGCTAAAGTGGCTTTCCACATGGCACTCTAGGAGTGGAGAGTTTTGCTAAAAGTTAGAGTGCCACATGTCATGCTTCCCTTCACCAAAATGAGATTTTTAGGATTTGGTGCAAGGTAACATTTTTAGGGTATTTGGTCTACTTTGGAGACACCTTACTCAATAAATAAAAGTCTCCTCCCATGTATTTTCACCTATGTATTGAGTAATGTTATGCTGTCAAAATTGTGTCATACTACTCATTTAGGTCACCAAAAAGCTAGAGGACCCCATCTGGTCTCCTCTAGCCACTCTCCTCTTGAGTTGGCCCAACATCTCTTAAGAATACACTAAACACCACCATAACCTCTTCCCTTGCTTGAGTCATATAGCTTGGAGGAGGAGCTACCATCTCACCACCCCAAACATCATAAAATTGAGAAACCCACCACTAAGGCTAGGCATAGTTAATTGAATTGGATTAATTGTAGAAAATTAAACTAAAATAACTGAATCACACATAATAAAATCTTAACTGAACTATTATATGGTTCAGTTTTAAAAAATTGAACCCCTATAAATTAAGTTCGACTAATTGCCTAATAATTGAAACTGTTGTCCAATAATAGAAACTGCCCAAATCACAATTGGTCCACTGTCTCGCATTGTCCACTGCATTGTCGTTGCTGCTCTTTGTTGCATCAATGTCGTAAGATTCTAGGTTTCTCGATCTAACTTCTTCTTGTGAGAGTGTTTGCTTTTTTGCTTTGAGCACCAATTCTTATGTTTACATTTTAGGAAATTTTGACTTTGTTTTTTGCTTTCCAAAGAACATTTACATTTTAGGGTTTTTTCGTTCAGACAACAAAGACCCATTAATTGATACTTCTTTACTTCACTACTTACTTCATCTTAGAATTGATTTCAATAATCTGAGGTTTAGTGATGAAGCCCCCATCATCATATACCACTAAATTTTTAGCTTGTTTGATTAGTTTCAGCATTCCTGCCATTTATGGCGAATGACAAGTAATTATTGGTCTACCACTTGACATGGAGAATTAAGAAGATGTATATTCCTCTAAATTTGGCATGTTATTTCTAAAGAAAGTAACTAGCATTCATAAGATGTTCAGACCCAAGGATGGTGAGAGGATGATTATACATTGAGGAAATTGAAAGTTCCTTACAAACATCTTGTAATCTTATTTTAATACTAAAGTTGACTTTTAATTCATGGACCTAAGTGTGTTGGGCCAAACTGTGATGGCTTAATAAAATTTATGCAAAAGCATATGAGGAAGGGATCTAGCATTTCCTAACACCCATGCATAACGTCAATGTCAATGGTGACTACAAACTACTGAATTTAGAAAGCTAACCTGCTTTTCAAGCTAGCTCTGATCTTGAAAAGCCCAAAATTTCCTGATAAATTTCAAGCTAACCTACTTTTCAAGCTAGCTTTGATTTAGAAATTAACATGATGGATTGTTTATTTTATCCACCTCTTGATAAATTTTCTATGGTACAAGCTTCTATTAGTTTCAACATACTCCACTAACTTATCTTTGTCAATTTCAGGTGAATTATGAATTTAATACATCCACCAGAGCATTGAAAGTATTAAATGGCAATGAACATTTTATGTCTAATTATCATTATTGTTGCATTGGTCACCATATTAATCAGAGGTAGATTTGCTGAAACAAGTTAGTATCTACATTTTCCCTATCACCCTTATAATTGGCTAATTTCAAAGTGATTTGTTTTGTAACTTAGAGTGGTGATGGTGATTGGGTGTTTATAGTTTCTCAATACTATAGCTTTTAATCATTAATGGTGGATGTCTACTTTTTTCGTATGTACTTGTAAGTAATTTTGTTGTACTCATATCTTTAGTATGAGAAACATCTATCTCTCTAGGATTGACATATGCCTATGGTTATTGAAAAACAATTCTTCTTTATGGAAATCAAGTTCTCTGGACTGTGATTACTTATTCTAGTGATGTTTCTTCTAATTGGATTTACTTCTATATATGCTATTTACTGAGTTTTGCAGTGTATAAATGTCTTGTATGTCTATTTCACACTGGCCTATTATGTACACCCCTAGTGTTATTGGTCCTAGAATAGATAACTTTTGACTATTAGTAACACACTTTACCATCAAGCATTTTGATTCACTTATTCTGCTCATGTAATTATCACAGTTGAAAACACAAGTTTGAAAGAATAAACCTAATATCTTTGTCTCAAAATATGACCCATGTTAATTGATGCTTACCTATAAACATCAATCACAGTTGAAAACACAAGTTTCTCCTTGCTTAGAACTTTACTTTGTCAAATGCAAGTTGACATTTTTTGTTTGGTACTTGACTTCTCCTATTCTTAAATATCTTGTTTCCTTAGTTTTGTATTAATTTGTAACATTGAAAAATTGCTAGCTCTTTCTCGCTTTTATGATTTGGGCAATTTTCTTTTTGTTTTTCATGATTTTTATTTCGAATGGAGTAAATGAGAAGTTGTTTTTCTTTGGCACCTTGATCTTCATTATCTGTAAGTAAAAAATGGGTTTCCCCAAGTATCTCTAGTATTTCTTTGTTAATTCTGATATAGATGCTAAAAAGGCTTTTGCTTTATTCTCTATTTGCGGTTATTTGGAGCATATAGTTGGAAAGAAATGCTTCTATAGTCCATTATAGTATTCCCGCTCGAGTTAATTTCAGATTGAGTAGTTCACTTAATCCTTTTTTGTTGTTTTGTTAGTGACCTTTTTAGTTGTCTTCTCTGGTAGATCTCTACATCTATCACACAGTTCCCAAACACTCAGTTATTATCACATGGATTAGATGGATTTTACATTATCAAAAACCGTTGAAACTCTCACACCAGCTACTTCTGGAATTAATCCTTTACCTCTTTGTATTGTTACATCATCAACTGAGCATACTAAAGGTCGATCAGATGTGTGGGAACATTTTACTAAACAAAAGTCTGTTTCTAAAAAGAAGGCTAAATGCAATTACTGTGGTGATTTGATTAAATATTTGGATGGAACATGTGCGTTGAGGAATCATTTGATGAGATGCAAAGCAAATCCTAATAGAGAAGCATTCAAAAGGCAAAAACTCTCATCATCAACTATAGAAAGGGTTAATGTTGGCCATTCATCAACTATTTCTAAATTTGATAAAATTGCATCCCGAATAAAGTTGGTGAAGATGTTTATGAAGTCCGAGCTTCCTTTTTGATTTGTGAAAGATGAGGACTTCCGTGACTTTGTTTGGTCCTTGTAGCCAGGATTTGAGGTCCCATCCTGCACTAAATTAAGGCGTGAAATGTGGCAACTCTGTGAAGAGGAAAAAACAAAGTTGAAAATTTTTCTATCAATGTAGTGTGGGAGGGTTTGCTTAACTACAAACACATGGACTTCAATCAAAAACTTAAACTACATGAGTTTAACAACTCACTTTATTGATGATGATTTGAAGCTTTAAAAGAAATTTTTGAATTTTTCTCAAATAACAGGTCATTCAAGGGAGCTCATTGCTAAACATGTTGACGCTTGTTTGAATAACTGGGAGTTGAAGTGATTCCTTAATGTCACTGTGGATAATGCTATAGCAAATGATGTTGGGGTCCAATACCTCAAAAGAAGGATGTTATCATGGAATTGTCTTGTCTTAGTATGTCCATATGCGTTGTTGTGCACATATATTAAGTTTGATTGCAAAGGATGGTTTAAAAGAGATAATAGATTCAATTTCAAAAATTCAGAGTGTAGTTAAATATGTGAAATCTTCTCCAACTAGATTTGCTACATTAAAGGTGTGTGTTGAACAAGAGGGAATTTCTTATAAAGGTCTTGTTTGCCTTATTGTTGAAACCAGATGGAATTCAACTTATTTAATGTTAGAGGCAAGCTTACAAAGATGCATTTGTCTTGCTAGATATGCAAGATAAGAAATTTGGTGCTGAAATGGCCAAAAGTAATTGTGGTGTTCCATTAAAAGAGGATTGGGAATATGCAAGGTATGTTCTTCCATTCTTAAAGATGTTTTATGACTCTACCATGTGCCTTTTTTGTTCTTCTTATGTCACTAGTCATATGTATATGAAGGAGGTGTTTGGAATTGGTAAAAGGATTCGACAATATTCTTAAAGTAGTGATGTGAGCATAAGATTGATGGCAATGAAGATGAAGGGTAAGTGTGACAAATATTGGGGAAATCCTAATGGAATTAATATGTGATTATTGATTGTTGTTGTGATCGACCCTATGAGTAAGTTGGATTTTGTTAATTACTTCATTGATTATATATTTGAATCTAGCATGGTAAGTGGTTTGAAATCAAAATTATTGTCATCTTTAAAAGTTATGATCAATATCAAGGGGTTGAGGATCTTGTAGTTCGGTTCAAAATCATTGCAATTCAGTTAAAAAATAATACAATTTGGTTCAACAATAGTGTAGTTGATTCAAAATTAGTACAATTTGGTTAAAAAATAGTACAGTTCGATTCAAAAATTGTTAGTTCGGTTCAAAATTAGTGCAATTAGGTTAAAAATAGTGTAGTTCGGTTCAAAATTAGTGTAGTTCAGTTTAAAATTAGTGTTGTTCAGTTCAAAAGTAGTGCAGTTTTGTTCAAAAATAGTGAAGTTCGAAAATTCAGTTTATAGCAGTTCAGTTTAGTTCATATTATAGTTCAATGCAGTTCAGTTCAGTTCAATTTTAGAAAAAAAAAGTAGTTCAGTTCAGTTTGTCTGAAGTGCTTTTCAGTTCAATCTCAGACGAACTATTTTTTAGTTCATTGTAGTTTTTAATAGTTCAGTTCATTTTGTCCAGCTCTGGCCACCACCCTTTTCCATAGCTTGTGCACCACCATCTCCCTTGGAGGCCTCCATCTTGGCTTGACTAATATAGCTCGGAAGGAGCTCCTCCATCAATAATATTAATTATTCACATTCTTTTCGGATCTTCATGTATCTCTCAATTGGGTACATCCATCTCAAATAAATCGGACCAAATAATTGAATTTCCCTTATTAAATGGGCTATCAAATGCACCATTGTATCAAAAAATGACGGAGAAAATAAATTTTCAATTGACACAATTTGTGATTGCCTCTTTTTCAAATCTTCTATTATTGAAGGGTCAATAACTTTCTTTCATATGTCATTGAAGAACAAACTCAAACATTACATAAGATCTCTAATAGGAGTAGGTAAGATGACACAAAAAGCTATTAGCAAAAGTTGTCGCATTAGCACATGACAATCATGGAACACTTATAGGATCAGCGTAATACGTCGGGGTTCTCCTTCTTTGATGTAAATTTACATTGGATCTACAAGGATTAGAAATAAAAACATCCTTTTAAGTTTAATTGTTATGGATAAGATGTAAATATTGTTCATTTATTTACAAATATGTCACCACTCATTTTTTATTATGTGCATTATTTTTAAATCAAATGAAAATTTAGTAACGAATGATTACTTTTATGTTACTGTATGCATGGAAATGATGTGATTATATGTATTTACATAATATTATTTGCATGTTTTTATTTTTGAATATTAACTTACTCTATTTTTTGTTTGATATGTATGATCATATTATTTTACACGTGAATAAGTGTTTTAATAGATGAGTGAGATATTTTAAAATTCTAAAAATATATTAGAAGATAGAATAATATTGTAATACATGTGCATGCATAATTTTATATCTCATAATAGAAAAAAAAAGATAATGATGATGATTTCTTCTAAGATTTTAACATCAACAAAACTTAAAAAGTGAAAAGTCGTAATAATCTTTTAAAAACAAAAGGTGCAAGTGTCATGTCAACAACAATATTAGTACTGCATATCAACATTAGAATGCTAAGGTAATTCTAAGTATTGTTAAATTATCAATTGACGATAACCTTAGACAACAATTCAAGAAATTGTGTGAGTTTAAAGTTGAAATGCACAAGAAAAACCTCGGATCCACTACATTTTTTGAAATCGGAGGGCAAAAGATGAAATTAAATTAAGCCAAAAATTTGATTTAACATTTAATAAAATAAATTGCACAAGTTTAATAATTCAGTCAGGAAGATTTTAAAATATTGAATAAAAACCTGTAGTTAGAAGGAATAAAATCTGAACAAGATTTTAAAAAGAAGTCCCAGAGTGAGAGCAATGGATTTGAGATTAAAAAATGATTACACAAAAGGAGGCTTATGAAGAAATTTGTCTCCTGTTCATGTTCCATCACATTCAGAAGATTCTGAGGAAATTGCAGAGAGGGACAGAAACAAGAGAAGCAAATTAGGTCAAAAAATGAATATATAAAATTTATTGTGTATTGGTGGGTGGTGGTTGGCCTTTTCGCCAAACGCATCTGGCCGTGTGGACTCTTCCTGCCATTTCCTTCTTTCATACACAGAATCTTTCTCAACAAGCCTTTTTTCTCTTGTAGGACCACACCACACCACACCACACCAGATATATTCTTGCATATTATCTTCCATGTGATTGGCCATTCTTCATATTAATGCAATAAACTAACCCTAGTCATCATATGCATCTTTTTTTTCACTTTGTCTACAAGAGAATATTGTTAAGATTTTCTGAAATCTAATTAGATGACTTTAAATTTTAGTTTTGGAGAGAGAAATTGAAACTTTTCACGTGAACGGGTGTAAGGCATATGGGATATATAATAGTAAACTTTGGTTGGAAATAATGGGAAACTAAAATAACTTTTGGGTAAAAGTTGATGATTTTTTATATCATCACATGTTTTACAGATGAAATATTTGGAATCAGTATTGTAAAATAAAATAAAAACTGAGATGTAACACAATGCAAGTTAGGTTTTTAAAAATGCAAAATATATATAATCACAAAATGCATAAAAGTTCAAACAAATAATTATTGTACTATCATTGAATTATACTTTATGACATAAAAAAGCAGAAGTGACATAAAATGGGTATATTAAAATGTGTACAATCATAAAAAAAAATCAAATACAAAATTATTATACATAGAGAAATATTGGTCTCTTAAATAGTGAGATATAAAAAAAGTATTACGGTCATTTGGGATAAAATAACAATGTCATTAACTATCAGCACCAGTGAGACCATCATATTGCATAACTTCTAAACCTTTATATGTGAATAGAGAGATATAGAGGAAAAAATGAATAGATATTTTTTCTTTTTTTGAGAATCAAAATTTTGATTGAGGTAGATATTTTTGTTGATACAAGGAAAAAAGGAAACAAAAGGACAAGGTAATGATGTTGTGTGATTCATATCGATGTGATAAAAATGTGTTTTGAAATGAAGCAGATATATTTAAAATTATGGTGT
>Ga0209389_1003965_pt1 | contig 12156 bp, 8 predicted proteins | sample CowpearedBW_FD_187526 | JGI IMG/M metagenome (GOLD analysis project Ga0209389, IMG submission 187526) | Root nodule microbial communities of legume samples collected from California, USA - Cow pea red BW (SPAdes) (version 2) | ecosystem: Host-associated > Plants > Roots > Nodule | place: USA... | reverse complement strand
TATATATACTCTTAAAATCCAGCTTCATCCATCTATAACAGTTAGTAAGTGTGTGGATTAATCTTTGTTCTAAGCACAATATGAAATAAGTCAAAAACTCAAAATAAGAAAAAACTTACAGTGCAGAGAAAACTCAGTGCAGAAATTACTGCAGTGCAACAACAGTCGTGCCACTACCACTTCACCATATTTGTGCATAAGTGCCAAATGCTACATGTGTGAGTCCTAGTTAGTAATTCATAGATGGGGATGGATTAATCTTTTATTTAATCAATTCATTGTAGCAGTTTCTTAGTGTCCATTACATTTTCAATAAATGAAGATTGGGAAACGACATATTCCCTCTGCTATCAAGTTTCCATATCAGTAAAATGTGAGAGACTATGAAGCACCTAACTATGCTAATGTCTCAAAGAATAACAACAAACATAGAAGCTCAAACCTCTTTTACAAGTTTCCATATTAGTAATATGCTATTCAAAAGTCAAAATAATATGTTATTCAAAACCCAACTTAGTTACGCACCTCAAGTTCAATATTTTAACTCTCCAAAAGTTATTTATGTAACATCCCTAGGGAATATTACTTAATAAATAATAAAAGAAATAATTATATTGATAGTCATCTTTATAAAAATCCCAACGCGGGAAAATTTAAATTCATTAAAATAGCGCGCCAAAACTCATAACTAAATCCATAAAATGTTACAAGTTCCCAAAATTTGTATTTAAAGCATAAAATACACATAAGCAAAACCCTAGCTCTAATCCCACTGCTAGCCCTCACTCTGCTGTCTGGTCATCCTCAGCATCACCTGTACCAACATCTGCTCCCGTGTAACGAATCACACGATCATCGCCATACACAAACACACAAACAAGAAAGGGTGAGCTGAGAAAAATAAAATAAAAGATATACAATATCCAAAATAAAGTGTACATCCATCCTATCCATTCTACATAATTCTTGGCCAAGACCTTATCCTCAAGACTAATCAGTCTTCTAATCATACAATTTGTTAGCCTTTGGACTCAGGAACATGATGCTCACACGAACCTGTCCGCTCGTGGTCCTGCCTCTACGAACCTTCCCGCTCGTAGTCCTACCCTACGGACCTGCCCGCCCGTAGTCCAACACATGTGATCCACCAGCCTTCGTACCTCCCCGCACGTGGCATCTCTCAACATGAGCATGGAACATACGAACCTACCTCGCTCGTATCCCCACGTGAGAGTAACCGGATATGAACCTCCCCGCTCATATCATCACATGTCATACGCCATCCATAAACCTACCCGCTCATGGCACAACATCTCCCGATCCAAGCAAAGCATCATTATCAGTTAAAACATCACACACGACTCGTAACTTGTTGCACAGCCGTCTGGCGCCCCAGCCAGCACCGCTTGGCGAAACAGGTTCAGACCGCCTGGCGGTATCTGCCCACCGCCAGGCGCCAGCGCTCTTCCAGCGCCACTATTTTTCCAACACCGCCTGGCGGAGCACTCCCTTGCCGCCAGGCGCCACGCAGTGCAGTGATCCTCCCTATTGTTCCTATCGCCTGGCGGGATCAGCTATCCGCCAGGCGCCATACCAGAAGCATTATATTGCAGGTTTTGGCACACTGTTAGGTTGACTCTATGATACAAATTACTCCATGGTACATTGTTCACTCATGAATCAGTACCTTATTCTGATTCCCCATCAATTCAACTGGATTTGGTTTCCCTATAACCCATCACTATCATTTACCCTTTCCATTGGGGTTCGCCTACGCTTATACAAATTACCTCATATCTCAATTTAACAATAACAGAATCAAATTCCACCCATTTTTGTTACCCCATTAAGCTTATCAGTATCAATCCTATATTTACCCACTAATTCGAGCACTTTTCCATTACCCAACAACTCCTCCAAATTTCCATTTGTGCAAGCCATTGAAATTCATAACTTCAACTTATCTATCATTCATGTCTAACACTATCGATCAATACTATCAACTTTTTTTTAACATCAGATTAAGAATTTACCATCACGTTTATTACCTGTTAGACCGCTTTGCACCCCATTTGCACGTACACCAATACCTTACCCGAGATACAGACATAATCTCCTTCTATTCCTATATATTACCCCATTCAAGCTAACTTCTCTCCGAAACCATCTCGCTCATAACTCCTCTCACCGCCACTGTACCCAAAATTCTCAGTGTGAAGCTTTCCAGTGGCCATTGCCTGGCGGCCAATAAGATGCCGCCAGGCGGCACGTCAGAGTCTGGTAAAATCCCAGATTCCTTACTCCTACGAACTCACTTCTTATCTTATATTGTTCCATCCATCACCACCCATTACTCTCGCGAAACCCAGTCATTTTATACTACCAAACCACTCCATAATCCCATACCCATCATATAAATGCATCATTGATATCAAACTTTTGATAATTCAGAACCTTTCACTCACTTACTCGAACCCTTAGGTCTCACAATCGCAACCTAAATTTTAACCACTCGCAGAGACATCGTATCATAATCAATCATCAAATAAGGCAAACATATCAAATGGAACCTCAACACATGATGAAATTCCCGACAGCATAGCAAAAGATCAATAAACCTCGCACACCGCCCAGCAGAATTCAACTCACCGCCAGGCAACTCGAAACAAAAACCCAGAACTGGGCTATACTGATGTGCTGCCTGGCGGCACCTTCATGCCCGCCAGGCGGTTTCTGGGCGAGAACCCAGAATTGTTAAACAAATTGCATAATCAGGCAGAGAAACTCATCCAATTCGATTCATTCAACCACAGTACAGTTAACACGAGACAAAACAAATAAAAATAACTCCCCTTACCTGGAATTTCTTGCTAAACCACAAATTCTTGATGTATCTCCAATCCAAAAAGCTTCCTTAACCCTCTCTTGCACGTCCACAATGTTTTCCAACCACTCCACCCTCTTACAATCAGTTTTTCCCTTCTGAAAACCTAGTATTCGACCTTTACACCCACTGTGGTACTCTTTGCCTCTCCAACTAGCCTTTTCTCTCTCACTTATTACACAAATTAAAGGTGCTCAATGCTAAAACAAAAATACCTTAAGTATCCTTGCCAATGACTACTCATGAACCACTATTGAATGGTTTCTTACCCATTAGACTGCCTTCATCTGCAGCTAGGGTTTCTACGTCCCTTCAATACCATGCAACCCAAAATTGCCAAAAAGAAAATTAGTTTTGTTCTTAGCAAGGATTGAACCCACAACCAATCAATTTACAATTTAAGTATATAACCACTCAACCTATTCATATTTCATGATATCTTCTACAATTTTAGGAGTTTATCATTACACTACGCATTCAATATATAAACACACAAAAACACATAATTTAAATAACATCCAAGTGGCACACATAAGACTCGAACCCAAGACCTCACACACCATAAAGTACTCCCAACCACATGAGCTAGCACTTTTCCACAACATAGCTCCTCACATTTATTACTTTAAATGTTTTCATTACCCGTCCTAATTAAATAATTAATTAAATAACTATTTAATTTTCCCGGATCTTACAATTTACCTCCACTTAAAACGCTTAATGACCAACACCAACCAGTTCTGAATCTTTACTAGACAATACAGCCTTCACTCTTGGTGTTCAAATTAAAGAGTTGTAGTTGAAAAACATGTCTTAAACATTAACAAAGCCTCCTAGAACGTGCCTCCCAGAACGTGCATCAAGCATATAGAGAAAGCAAAAATGACACAAAATCAATCAAATTTAATCATCCCAGTTCTGAATCTTTACTAGACAATACAACCTTCACTCTTGGTGTTCAAATTAAAGAGTTGCAGTTGAAAAACATGTCTTAAACATTAACAAAGCCTCCTAGAACGTGCCTCCCAGAACGTGCATCAAGCATATAGAGAAAGCAAGAATGACACAAAATCAATCAAATTTAATCATCCCAACACACAAAGCAAAGAAACCCTAATAGGAAAAACCCAAAACTAAGAAAGAGAGGGATAAGGAGTTACTAGGAATTGAAAATGGAAACCGAAATCTCTTTGCTCCCCTTGTTGGCTCGTGGCGTGACTGGAACGGAGAAGCGAGAGTGTTGTTGGAAGGGGCTCTAAAGGTGAGCGCGGAGGCGATGCTCTCGAACCAATGCGATGTGCAATAGGTCGTGAAAGAGTGCAGAATTACTTCAAGAAGCCCTTATAGTGAATGCAGAAGCAAACTCAGAGTCACAAACGCTATTTATGGTAGATTGGGGAACAAACTTGCCTTCACAAGAACCCCCTGATTCCGCTTAACCAATTCCAAACCTTATCGCACTCACTATAGAAAAGAGACGTAAAACACTGAGAAATGATGCAATGGTTATGGCACACTGTGTTGCGGAAGAGGGGGCAACGAGTTTATGTTACACAAAATAAATGGTGAAGCCAAAATGAAATTGAGAAAGGGGAAAACTTCACCACGAAACATAACCTAATTAAGGATTTTTTTATTTATTTAAGAGATGTATGTGTGGGCCAGCCGACGCCAATTATTGAATCCATATGCGTCGGCCAGCCGACGATTGATTTTTAGATTATGTGTCGGCTAAGCCGACGATAAAAGAAATTACTCTTATTTTTTTTATAAATATTATAGAGTGGGTTGTGCGTAGGTTTGGCCCATGCCCTTGTGCGTCCCCATTATGGCCGACGCCATTTTTGGAAGCTAAACAGTGACATTCTTGTAGTGGTATTTGATGTATTTTGGCAATAATATATTTGAAACTTTTTATTATTTTATCACATTTATGCATTATGTTTGAAGGAAGAGGATAAAGAACATGCAATGAAACAATTGCAAAAGCAATATAGGAATAGACATCACCACTTGTATCAAACATACATCCAAAATAAAGGTAGACCAAATGACGTACATCCTCAATATAGGAATTAGTTAATAAATAACAAGTGGAATGATTCAAAGTTTAAGGTAAAGTTATTCTCTTTTTATATCTATATGTTAAAGTTGAATTTTAATTTTTTTTTGTACTTTTATATTATAATACTAAATTATTTCTACATTTATAGGAAATGAGCATGAAAAATAAAGCTAGTCGCAGTAAACAAGAGATTAAATTAGTTATTGGTACAAAATCAATTGTCCAAAAGGCATTTGATTTTAAACTTTGATTTTAGTGACATTTAAGATTATTGTCACTATTACATAAAATTATTAGTGATAATTACCTTTGTCACAATAAACTTTGATTTTAGTGATAATTACCTTTATCACAATAAACTTTGATTTTAGTGACATTTAAGATTATTGTCACAAGTACAATAGTGACAAAGATATTAGTGACATCTTAATTATTGTCACAAGATGGTATTAGTGACATATTTATAATTTTTAGTGATGAATATTAGTATCACTATAGTTAATTTTTCTTGTTTAGATGAAATGAAGAAGACTTTAATCATATGGTGATGATCCTCCGTACTATACATCTAGACTTTAATCATATTAAAGATCCACTTTTGACCTCTCATGAGGTCCTTTCCATGGATGCCTTGATCACACACTTGATTTGTGTCCCAATACCTCAAACTCAGGAAGCTCTTGCTTTACTGGAACCATTTGTCATGGTCGCCAATCGAGGAAGAGGAGGGCATGTCATTAGAGGAGGAGGACGTGGAGGTCGAGGGCGACCACAATGCACCTACTGTAAGAGAATAGGTCACACTCAAGAGAATTGTTATTCCTTGCATGGTTTTCGTTCCAAAATCGCCAACGTCTAAAAGGCTGAAATTGTTGACTCCAAGTTCACTAAGGACGGATACCAAGAGTATCTCCGGTTGAAGTCTAATAGCTTGGCACAAACTTCTCAAACTTCAATCACATCAACCGCTTGCATTTCTCAGTTTGTGGAGGGTCAAAATTCATAAGTAATTGATTCATGTGCTTTTGATCACATATTTGGTAATACCTTTTTGTTCTCAACCATTTCCTTTCAAGGAAAACATCAATTTATAACTCTTGCAAATGGTACTAAAAGTTCCTCAAAGGGATTTGGTCAAGTGATCATGCGATTGGCAGAGATCGTGGTGTTTAGTGTAAGCATGTTTCTTAACACTCTTTCGAGCCCCCTTTGGAACTGTTTATTTTGTAATTTCTTGCTCTGTGAGCAATTCTTTTGGACAACTATTTCATGTTTAAGTTCTGCTTGTGGTATTGTTTTGTGCCTATGGTACTACTGCTTTGGTATATTTTGGATAATTATAGAAGGTTGATTATCATATACATCAGTCACATGCTCTAATTTATTTTATAATATGAAATGTCTTATTTTAATAGTTTTATACTACTAAAATTGGATGTTACAGATAACTCTAATTTGAAAATTGTTTTCGAGAAGTAAAATAAAAGTTTGTAAAGACAAGTGTGTGAAGGAAGTAATTTATTTTTAAATCTAAATACGAAACATTATTACAACTTTGTTTTTAATGTATAAAACAAATAACAAAAATACATTTTATTAGTTTTTATTTCGTATACAATTTCAAACTATTCTTAAGAACTATTCAACAAAAATAATTATTAAACAAGTTTTTTTATTGGATCCTTTGCCTATCACCTTTTTGTATCATATACATAGATTTGACAATCCTTATATACTAAATTATATGTATTAGTTCTTATTCTTTACATAAAAAAAATAAAAATAAAACGTCTATATAAGTAAAAGTTCCTTCACAAATATATATTATACAATAACAACTTAATTTTTTTCTAATATATATTGATTAAGTACTCAGTAATCATAAGGTTTTGTGATATTAATAATTGGAGATGAACTGATTCATCCTACAGTTCTTAAAGTTAGACCATTGTGTTTCAAAATATATTCTAAATCAACTAATAAGTAATTCAAAACATAAAATAGGAACTTAATACAAATTTTTAAAAAAATTAAATGAATTATGTAAAATATTCCTATACTAATACTTTCTCATATTAGCTCCCCGTGCTACTGTCACTCTCAGCTCCTAACATTAGTATATAAAAATATATGATCATCGCATTAAAAAGAAAACAAGACACACACAAATGCAAGTCTAAGTTAATGCATAAAAAAGAATGAGCAACAATATACCAAAAATAGTAATATATCAAACTAATTATGAATAATATCGAAGTATATTTGATAAAAACTAAGCTTTTGAATCATCTTGTCTCGTTTCTCCATATATTACTGAACAAATACTCACTTAGTGACTATTATCTTTAAAGACTAACATAAAAACTCACATAATGCATTTAAAATAATAAGCTTAACAAGAAAACATTAATAACTTGTAATAAAGATTTATCAAAACAAATATTTGCTACAAATCAATCTTTAACTTAACCTTTCTTATTTTCCCATTTATACAACTACAATAATTAATTCCAACAACTCATTCAACAATACAGTTCATTACATGAATCAACCCAAAAACACAATTAGTTCACATTCATCAATTCAAATACAAGGTAACAACCCACATAGCTCATCATAGTGGCTCAAACAAACATCATTCCAAAGCGACTCAACAACCAAATAAATACAGTCTTTATTTCCGGAAGACTAATGTATAGAATGAACTCATGAGACTCTCCAAATGTGATACTTACCACAATCTCAATCTTTTCTACAAATTGTTATCAAATAGAACTCATGTATCTCATTCAGTCATGACAAAGTTAACCTCACTAGTTACCTGAGCATCATCCTCTTTCATATCATACCGTTTGTGAAATGAAGTTTCTTTCAACTCTCACCACCTAGTTATCTTCAACAATGTGAGTTAGATACTATTAGAGCCAGGTAGTCTCATATAACAAATCCACTTCAATACACTTTGACTAACCTTAGATTAGTAATTTCCCCTTGAAAATAACTATTTTAAACTACTATATCACAACCAAAATTTCTCAAACAAACATACATCAACGAACACAACTCATCCAATCATCATTTCCAATTGAGGTATGAAAACATTATAGATCTCTCTAACATAAAATCTTTAAATTCTATAAATTTCTTGAAAAGTCTAGTTTGTAATCGATTACAACCGACATGTAATCTATTACCAGAGAAAAAAACAAATGTATCAATGTTCTTAATTAACTCATCAATCAAACAGAATTTCAAAACCACGGGTTCTAACTACATAACCCAAATCAAACAAAATAAATTCATAAATTTCTTAACAATAGATACCTCAATAAACTTCATATTCTTTAATAATTCAATTCTTCATATATTTAGTTTCATATTTTTCTATGCTTCTACTCTTTGTAAGCCTTACCCTTCATATAATAATAAAGTCATAAGTATAATCTTCTCACTGCATCAGAGAGACTTAAATAACCAAACCTAAAGAAATCACTCATTCATGCAATCACATTCAATCAATAAAGTTTCTACTCATCAAACTCTTTCATCACTACTTTCATACCAATTTCATAATGTAACAACATCAACCATGACTCAACATACCCAAACCGGTAGTTTCACCCCACTTGGGAACTTCACAGTACAGACTCAAAAATCTCCTCCTCTCACAAATTCTTAACTTTCTCTAGACCAAGGGAAAATCATCATTACAAATATTATGCATTAACTTATACTTCTCTTAAAAAATTCTAATTTTTTGCAGCAACATTCAAACTAGGGATGTCAAAAAACTTCGTATTCGCCGGTATCCATGGATAAAATATGCAACAGGTAGAAAATGGATACCTGCGGGTAACGAATACGGTTATTTTCTATATCCGCATGTTAATGGGGCGAGTATCATCATATCCGTACCCGTGGATACTTGTATCCGCTATACTCTAATTTAAATTAAAAAATATGATTAAAACATTAACACATTGATTTTGAATGGGTTATTTTTTATCAATTGGTTTTAAAAAATGTTCATTTCTTTATAGACTATCATTCAACACTATTTAAATAGATTATTTGCACTTTGTTTAAAATTTATGAATGTCTTGCATTGTATTTTTATTTGAATTTATGGTTAAAATTTTCTTTTGTAAATATCTATGGGTACCCATGGATATTAAAAAAATATGCGGGTACCCGCATAACGGATATCCGCACATATATGTGTACGAGTATGGGAGAGCTATTACTTATACCCTACTTGTGTCGTTGACATCCGTAATTCAAACACGACAATCATACCATCAATTAATATATTTTCAAAAATAAAACATTAGGTTTGAAAAAAGAAGAAACTAGCTTCCCTTACCTAATCAAGTTTATTTAACTCTGCTTTCCTCCCCTAAAGAGTGTCACACATAAAAAATCACCCTATCTACAAAATCAAAGACCCAATCAATGATCAAGGCAAAATTTTTCAGATCATAAACAGATAGAGGTTCATTAAGAACGAAAAACCAAAGAGGTGACATGAAAGTGAATATAGGTTACATGCAAGGAAAAACAAATTGGTCTTAGAGAATGAATAAAATTTTCAAACTCACGGTTAAGAGAAATGAACTGAGAATAAGGTTCTTGCCATAATACTCCAATAGTTATTGTTGAAAAGGATGGAAGCTGATAGAAAATTTTGGAAAAGAAAGAAAGACTTTTGGGAAAACTAAGGTCATAGAGAAAAAAAAGTTTTCTAAAAAAGGAATTATTGGGTTTTCACATTTATCATTTTAAGTGGTTATATTCCTTTCTGTCATGATTTATTTTGCTTTTGAAATATTTAAATTGTTTGATTAAGAAACACAAATTTTATTATTTGTATACTGAATCTCTTCTTTCTTTGAAAAAAAAATAGTATATGTTATTGGAAAACATTGTTTAAATACTAACATTTAATTATATATTTATTATAAAATATCTTATCTTTTTATTAAATTTATTCCTTATATACTCACAAATATATACCTACTTCAAAATGTATGCACCTAAGTCCATCGACAATATTAATGAATACTTTTTTACTATAAATAATTGGTATAAATACTATGATTATAAAAAGTAAAAAAATAATTGAAATTTAACGTTGGAAATCAAAGTGTAAGTATAAATTCTACATAAAATAAATATGAAAAAATTGAATAAAAATAAGAAAAAGACATATAAACCTATTACTTTAAAATTTTTAGTTGAAAGTCATGTAAATATTTTATGTAAGTTGAGCTCAAGCCTTGTCATTATTTGTATTCCCTGTAAATTCTCATTAAAAGACATCTTGGTTTATATAAAAAAACGGTGTAAAAAAACTAGTACCATTTTTAGTTCAAAATTTTAAAGCAAGTGAGTCAATTAATTCTTTTCAAGTAGAAGCATCCTGAATTATAGATTGGAGTTAAGTTTTATTATATTTTATTCCTTCAATAAATCTTTCGTGAAAGATCATCATTTAAAACTATTTAGATGAGAATAATAACGTTTTTCATGGCACGGTCCTCTTTACTATGGTTGCCATGAATGTGCATTCTCCAATTATTAACGATGTACTTTTCAAATTAATCGAGTTTTCTGCTGATTGTTTCAGTATTTATCAGTTATGCTTTTAAAATATATTAATTTTAACATATTAAATAAATTTTAATATATTTTAAAATATTAAAGTCAATATATATATCGATATATTTTGAATGTGGAGATAAAATTAAAAAATGTTGACCTCGAAACAGTATGAACAAAAAAGGAAAGAGAGAAAAGCAAAGAAAAGAAAGATTCTTTATCCCCCACTATATTTATGCCTCTGCTCACTGAATCACAACTCAATGGACCATCAAAATTAATTGCGTCAATGTTACAGGAAACAGGTGAACACTTTAATTTTGTATTCCATACACATATCTCTCTCTGTTTATTAATTGTTGATATATAAAGAATGTGACACTTGGTTAATCAAAATTTAAACTATTATATATGAAATTACGTCCCGTTTTGATAATTAATAATATACTTAAAATTTAAACTATAAGTTATTCTATTGAAAGAATATGAGATTGAGCTTATTGAAACTCAAAAACGAAGTAAAATGTTGTATTTATTTGAAAGAGGAAAAAACATATAATCAAGTACACATAAAAATGAATTTGAAGTGTTCTTCTTACTGAATTTAAGATATTAAGTTGTCTATTTTTTTCATGATGACCATACAAAGAGGATATTTTACCAATTTCACACACTCATCACATGCAATTGGTTTTTCTATTTTAAAGCACACAAATACTTGTCTTTTGAGAGTTGAAAGCACACACTAATGCTTATATACGCATATATTAGATTTGTGACATTTTATTTACAATATTGTCTTACTCAAAATTAAATGAAATGTATTTAATTATTATTATCAGTTGAAAGTGATAAAAAAATAATTTCAGTAATTTTGTATATCTTAATAAAATCATAAAAGTACACTTACAATGATTTGAATAAAGCAGTGTAATAGTTGACGGTGAAGTTTTGATTTTAGAAGCATAAATTGAGGAGGGGAAGAGATTGAAAGGTTTGAAGTGCACATAAACAGTAAGAGTAAAATGAGGAGAAGAAAGAATAAAGTGGGTTGGTAAACGCAGAAAATGTTTTGGTTTTGTTTTGCCATTTGTGATCTAAGTGCAAAGAATATATAGTGTGCATAAACCAAACCGAGAATCTGGTATGGAAAAAATGTGGACAGAAGCAATAAAGTCAATAAAAAATGAGACAATGAGAGATGCAGGAATGATTGGTTGGTTTTGGAGTGGGGAAAAGGAAAAGGAAAAGGAAAATGGGAATGGTATTAGTGCCCAACTACGTGTTGAAAAATTGACATAAATGGTACCAAGGTGGCAAAAATGGAGGAGGATCCCACCTACTCTACTTAACAAAATACTTCAAAGTCTTTGACTTTGGAAAAAATAAATTTAGAAAAAAGAGAAGGTGAACTATAGATATGAATAGATGGAGAATGAAATGGAACAAACATAGAGACTCAAATTCTAGATTCTTTCATTGTATTATTAATTGGAAAAGAAGTAATCAATTTTTAAAAAGTTTAACCTTTTAAAACCACTTATAATTTCGATAATCACTCACTCCAATCAATAAGATATGAGGATGTGGTTAAGTTATTATTCTTATA
>Ga0209389_1003959_pt1 | contig 12161 bp, 8 predicted proteins | sample CowpearedBW_FD_187526 | JGI IMG/M metagenome (GOLD analysis project Ga0209389, IMG submission 187526) | Root nodule microbial communities of legume samples collected from California, USA - Cow pea red BW (SPAdes) (version 2) | ecosystem: Host-associated > Plants > Roots > Nodule | place: USA... | reverse complement strand
AATGGGGACTAAATTGAAACAATTAGGTATATATGGGTACTAAATTGAAATCAGTACAATAACAGTTATCACACGTGGCATTATCTTGCCACGTGGCACTGACATTGCCACGTGTAAAAACAGGGACTTGACACGTGGCAACAACAAAATTTTACAAAAAAAAAATTTAAAAAAAATTTTAAAATAAATTAAAATAAAAATTAAAAAATATTAAAAAAACGTGAGAGTGACACGTGTCCTGCTGTTAACGGCGTTAATTTTTTTCTGAAAGGGACCTAATTGATGCACTTTTTCAAAAGTGGGGATGCAATTGACACTTTTTTTTTTCGGCGGGTACCAAATTGACACACTCCTACCAAAGTGGGTACCATCCGAGTAATTAAACCTTAAATTAACTAGTAATTGAACTACTTATCTGGACATACAAATCATCAAAAGGTAAAGCATGAACTTTATCTATTTACGTGTTTCACTTATAATAAATTTCTTTAAAAACTTACTTTATTGTAAGAGCTGTAAAACAAAACTAACATTGGCTTAAGCAGATTTATGGACCCAAAAATACTTATTAGTAATTATACTTTTATATATAGTAATTAACTTAAAAGGGAATGTGGAAATATATTTTATGGAAAAAATAAAGACTAATTAAGAAAATATATTTTTACCGTAACAACCTAATAATGAATAAAAAAATTAATATGAAATAGAAATAATCTATGTTAATGATGTAATTAAACATATAAAATAACCAATATGAAACTTGAACAAAGAGTGAGAGAATAAAAAAAAAACCTGTCAGAAAAATAAAAATAATTGTAAGAAAGTTAAGGAAAGAAAATTAAAGCAAAAAAGCTTCCTTTTATGCTACGGATGACAACACACAGTGTTTCACCATTCCATATCTGAACTAAAGGTTCATCTTCAAAATAATGTTTTTGAATTTATACGTTAAATTATTATTAATGTGAAAAATTTTAAGTGTAAAAATTATAATAGTAAAAATATAAAAGATAAAATAATTTGAGCATTTAAGTGAAAAGTGATTTAGTGAATATATTCAAAAAATTTATTATAACATATATATATATATATATATAAGTTGTAATTAAACTTATTTAATAATTTGATTTCAATTTAGGAAAGATAAAATTGGATCATTTAAAGAATAAAATACTAAATTGAACCAAAAATTTAAACAAAAAATTAAATTGAAAATAACTATTACTACTTTCACATGTCAAGATTGTAAATTGTCATATGATACGACCATAACTTTATACGTGGTAGTATATAAATTTTAAAAAAAAATTAATTAATAAAAATTTTACAGCTTCACACATGTTGAACACGGTGTTAATTCTAATTTAACAAAAATGATTAAATTTAACATTTTTAAATAATTGAAGAACTAAATTGAATCGATCAATACTAAAATGATCATGACTAAAGCAATAATTATACCAAAATTAAAGGAAAAAAACTTCTTTCAGTGCTAGGGATGATAACACGAAGTGTTTCACCATTCCGTCTCTGAACTAAAGGTTCATCTTCATCACATTTTAACATGTATCGAATCTTTCTTACATTCTTATCTCCATTAATAAACTACTATATCAGTATTCATGTTTCTACTTTACTTTTATTTTTTCAAAATATTAATTGAATTCTTCTTTTATAAAAATAAAAATATATATTATAAAATATTCAATATAAAAAAGATACATAATTTTTTATTGTTTAATATCAAATACAGTTAAATATAAATATTGGATAAATATTAAATAATTATAGAAATAATAAAAATAATAAAATATACGTCTTAAAAATAAGTTAAGTTAAAAAAGCTTAAAATAATTTTTTTATATAAATAAATAAATTAAATATGTTTTAATAATTTAAAATGAGAATATGTACAAGAACGAGACAGAATGAGAATAAGTATAAAATAGAATGCATTTCCAAATTCAGTTTAAAAAAAATCAGATATAACCGGTACTCATATTTGTACTTACAAAATGCAAATATTTATTGTCAAAATCGGGTTGAATTTGAATAATATTAGTTAGAGTACATTCATTTGTCTTCTATATTTCATAACAACATCATTTTTAAATTAATAATGGAATTTAATATAAGGTTATATATTAAATAAATTTTTGATATTTATAGCATTATATAAAGGTGATTTACTTCTTTGGTATTTTTTAAACTAAAACTAAAATAATTATTTATAATAAAAAATTATCTATAAAATAGATAAAACTAGATATTTACTTTATAATTATAATTTTATTTATTTTTTATTATTATAAAAAATGAACTCATATAGTACATGCATTTTCACTTATATAAATAATATCTTTTAATACATTGTTTGTATGTGAGTTTAGATATTTTAAATAAGATTTTGTATTCCAACTCCATAAATAAAATTAATATAGATAAAAGAACTCTTATTAAAGATGGAGAATTGAATATCAAAAGTAATAAATATATCATTTGAAAAAATTATTATTTGAAAAGATGTATAATTTATTCATTTATTATTTATTTATCATGTCAATAAAAAATATATCATTTAAATTTTACGTTAAAATATGTTTGGTTCCTAATTTTGTTTAATTTTATTATTTTAGTCATAATATATATTTTTTAATTAGGTTCCAAATTTCGTCAATTTCTTTTAATTTGGTCATTTTTTTCTAACATCGTTTAAATATTTAATGATAATGAACATTGACGGTCACATATTACTTGTGTTAAGATATGTCAAATATTGTATTAGCTATAATTTAGGCATTATTATATTTGTGAGCAAATATGTACACTCATTCCTTTAATAAATGAGGAATTATAGCACTCTTGTATGTATATATATGGTACCCTATTCTTTGAAATAATGCATCAGAATTATTCTTTAATCTTTTTTATATGGTATCAGAGTCAAACACCGACATCCTCTACAATATAGGTAGTGGTGCTTCTTTATTTGAATATTTATTATGGCTCCTTCCGATAAAAATCAATCGGAGAAACTTGATTTTGGGACTTACGATGCTACTTATATGCAAGATGCTATTCCCAAGAGTCATAGTTCTATTGTTGCCGGATTTGTGACCAAGTCAGGTATATCTAACTCTGCTCTTAATCTTTCTGTTGTTACTAGGGGTGATGATTGGATAATTGATTCAGGTGCTACCGATCATATGACTTGTGATTCACATAAATTTATTAATTTTCCCCTAATTGTTCTAAAACTGCTATTGTTAATGCCAATGGGATCTCATCTCCTATTGAAGGAGTAGGTACTATATCCCTCTCTCCCTCCTTATCAATCTCAGATGTTTTATTTGTTCCTACATTGAATTGTAATCTTCTCTCTGTCAGCAAGTTAACCAAATCACATTCTTGTGTTGCCTTATTTTATTCGGCCCATTATTTTTTTCAGAACATCCATTCCAAGGAGAAGATTGGCAGTGGTAGAGAGAGAAGGATTGTATTATCTTGAAAATGTCTCACAATAAACCCATAAAGAAACGTTGGCTTGTCTTGCGAATGAACACATACACAATAAAAACAAAAAGAAAATTTGGTTATGGCATAGAAGATTGGGACATCCCTCTTTTGGTTATGTAAAAAAATTATTTCTATCACTATTTCATAAATGCAATATTTTTTATTTTATTTATGAAACTTGTGTAATGGCAAAAAGTCATCGTGTTGTGCCCCACAATCTACACATAATGAGAAAAAATGGTTTATCAGTTGTTTATGATTGTACTCGGGTAACTTGGGTGTATTTTCTTAAACATAAAAGTGATGTGTGTAATGTGTTTCGTTCCTTTCATCATATGATAGTATAGTTACTCAATTTAATAGACACATTAAGGTCATTCAATCAGACAATGGAGGGGAATATTTTAAGACTGAGTTAATCGAGTTCATGAACTCCAAAGGCATCTTACATCAAACTACATGTCCTTATTCACCACAACAAAATGGGGTTGCTGAGAGAAAAAATAGACATATATTAGAGGTGACAAAATCACTTTCGATAGATGGTAATGTCCCATCTCATTTATGGGGTGAGGCTGTGAGATCTGTAGTTTATTTAATTAATCAACACCTTCTAGTGTGCTTAACTTTCAAAGGCTTTTTGATGTGTTGTCTGATCATTGTATCCTTCCTTCCATAGTCTTTTTATTGCCTCATATTTTTGGATGTGTTATATATGTTCACTTACACCCACATCAACGTACAAAACTTGAAGAACGAGCTTTAAAATGTGTTTTTGTTGGGTATGGATCAACTCAAAAAGGCTATTGTGCTTACCATCCACCATCAAAGAAATTTTATATCTTTATGGATGTGACATTTAATGAGCATAGTTTTTTTTATGTTGATTCTACACTTCAGGGCGACAATGAAAGTGAAGTGCATAATCATGATGTTAGTATGTTTGATATCCCAGATATAAAATTATACTGTTAAGATAAATTATCGTGTGAGGATCATTCTGCAGGAAGTGAGTCAATCCTAAATATGGAAACTTCTCCTTTGGATAATACAGTGTCTTCTGATCCTAACCAATTGGCTCAATCTTCTCCACAGGTTCGACTTGACTTTTCAGATGTACCTTCTGATCCTATCTCTAATAATACTAATGTAGTTGAAACTAATCATGAAATTGTTTCTCTTGATCCTACCCTTGATAATACTAATTTAGATGAAACCGATCATGAAATTGATCCTTGTCTGCATGAAACCACCAACACACCAAACATTGAGTCTACTATTGTCCAGTATAATCTTCCACCCCGTTCTAACCGTGGTCAACCTCCAGTTAAATATGAACCAGACCTCCAAGCCAAAGTTAAATATCCCATTAGTAAATATGTGTCATCTTACAGGTTATCACAGTCATATGCATCATTTGTATCTCAATTATCTTCAATTTCTATTCCTAGTAATATACAGGAAGCTTTGGCAGATCCTAGATGGACCAAAGCAATGGTTGATGAGATGGCAGCTTTAGAAAAAAATAACACTTGGGATCTTGTGTCCTTACCAAGAGGGAAAAAACTGTGGGCTGCAAATGGGTATTTACAATTAAGCATAGAACTGATGAAACTATTGAGATGTATAAAGCACGACTTGTGGCTAAAGGTTACACTTAATCTTATGGTGTAGATTACCAAGAAACATTCGCACTGGTAGCCAAGCTCAATACTGTGAGAATACTTCTGTCACTAGCAGCAAACCCAGATTGGCCTCTTCTACAATTTGATGTAAAAAATGCTTTCCTACATGGAGAAATTTCAGAAGAAATTTATATGGATTCTCCACCAGGCATGACAAATTCAATTAGAATGAAGGTTTGCAAATTAAAGAAGGCTCTATATGGATTAAAACAATTCCGAAGAGCATGGTTTGGAAGGTTTACCAATTCTATGAAGGCTTTTGAGTATAGAGCTAGTAACTTTGATAACACCTTATTTTTGAAGAGAGGAAAGAATTACAGCTTTGATTATATATGTAGATGACATGATTGTTACAGGAAATGACCAAGATGAGATTTCCAGTTTACAACAATATACCTTGCATTTGAATTTGAGATGAAATAACTTGGAAACCTCAAATATTTTTTGGGTATTGAAGTAGCTAGATCAAAACATGGTATTTTTCTATGCCAAAGAAAATATACTATTGACTTACTATCGGAAACTTGATTGCTTGGGAGTAAACCAGTTGATACACCAATTGAACAAAATCATAAACTCTTTCAATGCTCAAATTCAACAAACATAGACAAAGGGAGATACCAAAGGTTGGTAGGAAAATTAATTTATTTGTCTCATACAAGTCCAAATATTACCTATGCAGTGAATATCGTTAGTCAATTTATGCATGACCCACGAAAGCTTCATATGGATGTTGTTGAGTGGATTTTGAGATATTTAAAGTCCACTCCTGGAAAAGGAATTTTAATCTCAAATCATGGAAACTTAAAAGTAGAAGGCTACACTGATACAGATTGGACAGGTTCAAAAGATGATAGAAGATCTACCTCTGGATACTTTACTTTTGTAGGAGAGAATCTTGTAACTTGGAGGAGTAAAAAATAGCTAGTAGTAGCAAGATCTAGTGTTGAAGCAGAATTTAGAGGCATGACACTATGTGTATGTGAACTTTTGTGGATTAAAATTGTGCTATCAAATTTGGGCTTTAAACAAAATGAAACTATGAATTTGTAGTCGGTTATAGCAATTGCTCACAATCCGGTGCAACATGATAGAATAAAGCATGTAGAGATTGATAGATATTTCATCAAAGAGAAACTTGAAGCTAGAATAATTTCCTTTCCTTTTGTAAGATCAGAATTGCAGTTGGCTGATGTTCTCACTAAAGGATTGTCAAGCAGAATGTTTAATTAGTCTCTATTCAAGTTGGGAATGTGTGATATCATACACCAACTTGAGTGGGGGTGTTAAGATATGTCAAATATTTTATTAGCAAATATTTTGTAATCAAATATTGTAGTAGCTATAATGTAGACATTATTACCTCTGTGAGCAAATTTGTGCAGCTGTCATTTTTTTGATAGATGAGGAATTATAACATTCTATTTTTATGGTACCCTATTTTTTTTGTAAATAATACATAAGAATTATTCTTTAAATCCTTCCTATATGCAGCAGACAATCTCAATAGCAAAATCAGATGACTAAGCTTTTTATCTCATGTCATGGTACAGATTTTGGCAAGCAGAGAGTCATGTGTGTGGAGATATTTTAATAAACACTAGAGAGAAAACGTGGAAGGCAACCGAATATGCTAGATAAGAGGAAAAGCTAATATGTGGAAGGCAACTGAATGTGTGCACCTCACTTATTCAATTGAAAGGAATTCAGCTATATAAAGCTGTTTTACAACCACCGAAAAATTGAATGAATCTGAATAAATCCTATTTTATTGGACCTACCCTATAAAATAGGAGCGCCACGATCTCTACTAACTTAAAATATCAGAAACAGAATAATAAAACCTTACATTCCCTCCTTTAAACTAATGCATCTATACTACTTATTCCAAGCATACTGCGAAGCTTATCAAACTGTTCCAGTTTTAATGGCTTTGTCATAATATCTGCTAACTGATCCTGGGAATTGCAAAAGCTAAGCTTGATCACCCCATCATTCACCAAATCACGAAGGAAATGAAACCTTACATCAATGTGTTTGCTTTTTCCATGAAAAACTGGGTGTTTGGACAATTGGATTGTGGAGCTGTTATCACACATAACTTCAACTTCTGTTTTCTCCATAATTCCAATTTGTTCCAATAATCTACTAAGCCAAATACATTGACAAGCACATAGAGCTGCTGCCATATATTCTGCTTCTGTTGTGGACAATGCTACCACATTTTGTTTTTTGGAGGCCCAAGAAACTGCCCCTGTTCCTAGCATAAACACATATCCGGATGTGCTTTTCCTATCATCCAGGTCACCGGCATAGTCACTATCTGTAAAAGCTAGGAGTTGTAAGTTGTTGGCTCCCCTTTTATACAAGATTCCAAGATTGGTTGTGCCTTTTATATACCGCAAAACCCTTTTTGCTGCCAACCAATGTGTTGTAGTAGGATTGGTCATGAATCTACTAAGTAAGCTCACCGTGTACATCAAATCAGGCCTGGTAGCAGTTAAATACATCAGACTTCCAACTAGTTGCTTAAATAATGTTTCTTCAACACCTTTCTCCCCTGTATCCTTTGACAGTCGTGTTCCTGGCACCATTGGATTCTTCACAGCATTGCTGTCTTGCATTCCAAATCGTGATAACACCTCCTGTGCATATCTCCTTTGACAAATAAATATTCCATTCGAATATTGCTTAACCTCAATTCCAAGAAAATGGCTCATTTTTCCCAAATCAGACATGTCAAAATGTAACATCATGGAATGCTTGAACTCCTCACACATGGTTCTATCATTCCCAGTGAATATCAAATCATCAACATACAAGCTAACAATTAAGATTTTACCTCCCTGTGACCGGGTGAACAATGTGTGTTCACTAGGACATTTTTCAAACTTTTCTTGTGCAAAGTAAGCCTCAATTTTGTGGTACCAGGCCCGAGGGGCCTGTTTAAGGCCATACAATGCTTTCTTCAAGTGGTATACTTTCTCTTCTTCTCCTTTCTTAACAAAACCTTCAGGTTGAAGGACAAAGACATCTTCTTTGAGTTCCCCATGAAGAAATGCACTCTTCACATCAAGCTGAAATACCTCCCAACTGAATTGAGCAGCGGTAGCCAAAATCAACCGTATGGTATCTAGTCTGGCCACTGGAGCAAAAACTTCAGTGTAGTCGATTCCATGACTTTGTGCATATCCTTTTGCTACGAGCCTTGCCTTGTGTTTTTCCACTTTTCCATCTGCATTGAGTTTGGTTTTAAACACCCATTTGACTCCAATCGGTGTGACTCCATCTGGTAGCACAGTAAGTTCCCATGTGTGATTCCTTTCTATAGCTTCCATTTCTTTAGCCATGGCTTCCCTCCAATGGTTGCTCACTACAGCTTCTTCAAATGATACTGGATCATTCTCAGGTATTAGCATTACCTGCATTACCTACAAATTTTCTTCTTCTGATAACCCTGCTCCTGTGTCATAATCTGTTAGCCATCTTGGTGCTCTCCTTGCTCGTGCACCCCTCCCTTGAGCTGAATCAAGTGAGTTGTTGTCCAGATGTGCACCCCTACCTTCTTCATTTGCATCAACTTCTTCAACTTCTTCTGTTGTGTGATGATTTTCTCCAGGAGTATCACCTTCATCTTCACAATCTAATTCTTCTTGCTGAGTTTTCAACTCTAATATGCTCCAATCCCACCTTTCTTCTTCTTCAAAGACTACATCTCTGCTAATGATCACAGTTTTTGTAACTGGATCATATAGTCTCCATGCCTTAGATTCATCACTAACACCCAGAAAAACACATTTTCTACTCTTGTCATCCAGTTTTATTCTCCTCTGGTCTGGAATATGTGCATGGGCTACACATCCAAAGACCTTGAAATAATCCACCACGGGCTTCTGACCACTCCATGCTTCTTCTGGAGTTACATTGTCCATTGCTACTGTTGGACACCTATTCTGAATATGCACACACCATCTCACCGCTTCTGGCCAAAAAACCTTAGGAACCTGCTTTTCACTCAACATAGAACGAACTGCATTCATAATCGTCCTATTCTTCCTTTCGACCACACCATTTTGTTGAGGAGTATAGGAGGTGGTTAATTGTCTTCTTATCCCTTGTGTGCGACAAAATTCTTCAAATTCATTTGAGAGAAACTCTCCACCTCGGTCTGTCCTTAAGCACATTATGTAGGCTTCTGCCTCCTTCTCCACACGAGCTTTGAAATTCTTGAACACCGCTAGCGCCTCTGATTTCTCATGCAAAAAATACACCCAAGTTTTACGAGTGAAATCATCAATGAAACTCAAAAAATACCTTTTATCACTATGTGAAGCTGGCTGGATAGGGCCACATATATCTGAATGCACCAATTGCAATCGCTTGGATGCTCTCCATGAGCTTTGGCTTGGAAATGAACGCCTGGATTGTTTTCCAGTTAAACATGTGTGACATGTGTTTTGCGGTTGTGTCAGAGTTGGTAAACCCACCACCATTTCGCTGTTAGCTAGTGTGCTTAGGGCCTTGTAGTTCAAATGTCCAAACCGACAATGCCATAGATAAGCTTCTTTGGCTGAAACTGTTTCTGTTTGTAAACAGAGAGACTTCGTTGGAGTCAAAGATGCAGTCACATAGAACATTCTATTCCCACTCATCTCAGTTTTCATAATCAACCCCCTCGTCGTATGAAACACTTTACAAGAGCCATTTGAAATCAGAATGGATAAGCCTTTCTCTTGTAGTTGTCCTATACTCAGTAGATTATTTTTAAGCTCAGGAATGTAATATACCTCTGTCAAGACCTGAGTTATACCATTCAAATGCATCCTGATACTGCCCTTCGCTACTACTGTCATATGAGTGTCATTTCCAAGCTTCACTGTTTTACAATGTTCGTTCTCCAAATTCAGGAACCATGCTTTGTTTCCTGTCATATGATTGCTGCATCCAGAATCAAAATACCACCGTTCCTCTTCTTGGGCATGTTGCTCCTCACGTGCCATTAGTAGAATCTCCTCTTCTTCATCAAACTCAACATAATTTGCTTGTTTTTCCCAGTCAGGGCATTCGTATTGAAAATGTCCGAGCTTGTGACATTTGAAACACTCAATGGTGGCCTTATTCAAGGATTGTCTTCCTCTCCCTCTTCCACGACCTCCTCGGAACAAACCACGTCCTCGGCCTCTGCTAGACCGCACGTCTTGAGTGATTCTGTTGGTGTCATCATGTGTTGCCTTCAGCACATGTTCTTCCTCTCGTGTCCCCTGCATTCTTTGCTCATGTACGAGTAAACTCCCATGCAACTCATCAATAGTCAATACATTCATATCATTAGATTCTTCTATAGCACACACCACATAGTTGAATTTGGGTGTAAGTGAGCGCAAAATTTTGCCCACAACTGTACTCTGTTCCATTATTTCTCCATTGGATTTCATTTTATTGACCACAGTCAATGTTCGCCCCAGAAAACTATCAATCTTTTCACCTTCCGTCATAGAGAGCAATTCAAACTCCCTTCGTAAGGCTTGAAGTTGCGCCCTTTTGACTCTTGTGGAACCTTGATATTTTTGTTTCATGGAGTTCCAAATAGCTTGTGATGTCCCTTTGTCAATAATTGTTTCCAGGATCTCCCTATCAATCGCCTGGAATAAAAAATTCTTCACTTTCAAATCCTTGAGTTTGGCCTCATGCATCGCCTTCTTCTGCGCCTCGCTTACTGGTCCAGACATGGTTGCTGGAATACCATTTTCCACCAAACTCCATAGCTCCTTACTCCGAAGAAAATTCTCCATTGTCATAGACCAAAAGTCATAGTGGCCATCAAATTTGGGAATAGCAGGTTGCACAAATTTATCAGAAGCTGACATCTTGGATAAAGGATAAAGAGATCACAAGGATGAGTTTGTTTTTTTTTTTCTGAATGTGCAGTGGGATACGTTGCTACCTATATATATGAATCACTCAGTCACTCCTCACGCTAGGTTATCAGGCCCCTTTATGAGGCTCTGATACCAATTGTGGAGATATTTTAATAAACACTAGAGAGAAAACGTGGAAGGCAACCGAATATGCTAGATAAGAGGAAAAGCTAATACGTGGAAGGCAACTGAATGTGTGCACCTCACTTATTCAATTGAAAGGAATTCAGCTATATAAAGCTGTTTTACAACCACCGAAAATGAATCTGAATAAATCCTATTTTATTGGACCTACCCTATAAAATAGGAGCGCCACGATCTCCACTAACTTAAAATATCAGAAACAGAATAATAAAACCTTACAATGTGATGTTTTTCTCCCATTGGCCCATATGGGTGAGGGACACTCTGTTCTTTTCACTGTGCCTCGAGATCTTGACACGAAGGGAATGGCTTTGTGTATTTATTTATGAACCCTTGAAATCGTGGTAAGTGAATGTCTTAGATGTGTCTTAATTGTTAATTACACAAAGTGTACATTCCAAATACACTACCATGGCCCAGTAATTTCCTTTAACGATGACGATTGGAATGCCATAAAGTCAAATTTAGAATCTGAAGATAAGATCGAGATTTTTGTGAGTTTTGGTCCCGGATTGGTGGTCAAGAAAACAGTTGTCTATCTGAATCTCTGGTGAATCAAATAACACGGACAAAGAGTCTATGCCAAAAAAACATTCTCTCATTATATTCATAAAGAAAATTGTAAAGTAACTTCTGGAAAGTCATTTATCTTCTTTAAAAACAGCTTGATCACTTTAGTTATGTAATTAATCCTAGTGTCCTTCATTGCTATTTCTTTTCTCCCATCCTTTCTATACTTTTCTTTAGAGTATAACTTATAGTTAAGAAATTCATGTTTCGTTTAATCTGTTTCTCACTCTTCAGATTGTGCTTCTTCGGCTTTACTTGGGCTGTTTATTTTATTTGTTTTCTTGTGGTTACTTTTGTCAATTCTTTTTCCTTTTGCAATTTTTTT
>Ga0209389_1003956_pt1 | contig 12162 bp, 20 predicted proteins | sample CowpearedBW_FD_187526 | JGI IMG/M metagenome (GOLD analysis project Ga0209389, IMG submission 187526) | Root nodule microbial communities of legume samples collected from California, USA - Cow pea red BW (SPAdes) (version 2) | ecosystem: Host-associated > Plants > Roots > Nodule | place: USA... | reverse complement strand
TGCAATCGCGCTCGCTGATAGCGGATGGGCATTGGCATATGTTGTTCGCGATCTCGATCGAGGCGCCGCCTTAATCGATCGCGCGCTTGCGCTCAATTCCAATGTGGCCGAGGCGTGGGATTGCGGCGGCTGGGTAAAGAACTGGCTCGGCGAATACGAGCTAGCGATCGAGCGCTTCAAGCGTGCCATACGCCTAAGCCCACTTGATCCGTGGGGTGCACCGATGCGAGCTGGGACTGCGCATGCACATTTTTTCCTAAGTCGCTATGACGAAGCGGCATCGTGGGCGGCAATGGCGTTGCAGGACAATCCAAACTCTCAACCTCTACTTCGTATTGGCGCTGCGAGCAATGCGATGGCGGGAAGGCTCGATCAAGCGCAGAAGGCGGTCGTGCGCCTGCGCCAACTCAATCCTACACTGCGGGTTTCCAATCTCAAAAACGTGCTGGGACCTTATCGGCGTGCCGAAGACATCTCGCGATACGAAGAAGGATTGCGGCGAGCCGGGCTCCCCGAATGATACCGCTGAAGGAAGGAAACGTTAACTTGACCGTTGCTTTCGAGACCTCGGTTATTCGGTGGCCACATGCGATGTCTGCGCATCTAACCTTTACACCGGACGGAGAAGTCGTCGGATGAGCGACAGAATGTCGCCCAATTGGCCCAAAGCGGCAGTTGTAAAATGTCAGCTTTTGCGCCGCTGTTGGACCTTAAGCGGACACAGTCAGCTCCTGCGAGGGGCTACACTCGACAGATACGCGGCGAACAGGAAGTGGAGCAACCGCCTGTCCGCCGCGCCAAACGCGCCGCCGAGCAAACGCCAAAAGGCAGCGGCGCGTGTGGGTCAATAGTTCGGGATCAAGGTGACGTAATACGCCATGCCCTGGGGCCTCCCATGATACACGCGGGCGCGGATACCAACTGCACCCAAAGAGCGTTCCTAACGATCTGTGGCTACATCGCGCTGAATAGGCGTGAACGAACTGTTGTCGCAGGACTCGGCAACGCTGATCGCTGATTCTCATACATCACGCAGGCCGACGCGGGACCTTCGCTTCGCCCTGCTCAACGGCGCCCGCTAGATTGCGCAGTTGGCGCGGCGCGATCTCCGACGCGATCCCGATGTCCCCGGCCACCTTTCGAAGGAAATGACCGAATTGACTGCCCTCGAACGTCAAGTGGCCGACAGCGACGAGCTGTTCCCCGAGACTACGAGTATCGCGAAGCAATGATTCAAACCGTTCCTGAATTACATCGGCGGTGGCCGCGATATCCTTTGCCGCAGATTCCCGCTCTTCGCGCTCGACCTCGGCGGCTATCCTCCGTTCCGCTTCGACGATCTGGACCTCAAGCGCTGCGCATGCATCGCTGAGACTGGATAGGCGCAGCGTTGCCGCGTCGACCGCATTTTCAAGCTTCGCGATCTCTCCGTCATCGTTGATGTCGGATTCCAGAAAGAATCTCTCTTGATCCGCCCTGGTTTGACTGAGTGCAGATTCGGCTTCCGCTCTTCGCTCGTTGAGCGTCGTGTGGCGCGAACGCAGTGCAACGAGCGTACTTTCGAATTTCGCAATGATTGTCATCTTCCGGTGTGCCATGGCGAGAAGTTATGCCGCCGTCGCACAACCTGAAAAGAGGCACGCTGTCGCCGCGCGCTCAGACCATACCTAAGCTTGCAGCGGTGCGCTCATTTGAGTGAGTTTCGTCGCCCGTGTCATCGCGCAGAGCGCCGCGTGCTCCCCTTCGCGATCCCGAATCCAATCGATTAGTCGTTTCTTGCTGATCAGCCAGATCGAACCCGCGATCAAAATGCCGAGCGGCTTACCGCATGCCGCAGCTTCGGTCGCACGACGCCGGATTGTGGCCGACGAGACGTCGGTAATGAAGCCCGCTGCATCGCTGTTCACCGCATCGCCCATGGCATACGCGTCGACCCAATCGTTCGACGGCGGCAGTTGACGCACTTGCGCGCTGATCTGCTCAAGTGCTCGGGCGATGCGTTCCTGTTCGTCCATTAGATCGCTGAGTCGCCGCTCTCATTCTATGAAGGTGGCAGGCGCAACACTGGGCCGGTTGAGCGTGACGACGATCTGATCGATCGTATTCCAGTTGGGGCCAAGTTCGACGATGTCGTGCAGCTCGGCCAGTTCTTCAAAGGCAACCACCTCAGGCGGCCGGCCGTCACGGTAGTGGATCTCAGCCATCCAGCGACGGGGCATTTGTAGTACTCCCTACTGTCAAGAACACATTGGGTTGATCCTTCGGCTCCCTGCCGCGAGCGACGTTGCGCCATTGGCGCGCCGTTGGGAAAAAGCCAATGGAAGCTACTGCGCCATTGGCTTTTCCCCTTAGGCGCCAATTCAATAACGGCGCAGAACGGTTGCGCCATTAATGCGCCATTGAATCTTGTTTAATGGCGCAACTCATGAGGGCCTCTTTACGGGGTCGACCCAGAAGCCGTTGACGGTCTTCCGGGTAACCGGGTTCTCGTAGGACTTACGGATCAGGAGGCCAGACATCGTCCAGGCTTTGATGATCTTTCGCGCCGTCGCTTCGCTCTTGTTCGGGCAATGTTTCACAACGACGCGCCACGCCGCGCGATCGAAAGCGTTCGGGGCATCGGTATAGCGGTTGCCGTCTGGAGTGCCGGTCTCGATGTCGGTCAGGATTTCGTTGAGCAGGACGGTGCTTAACCCTTCGAAAGTGTCAGGCGGCGACCACGGTTCGATCGTCTGCACCTGATCGCCCGTCGGGTACACGTCGGTCCCATTGCCGATATCGACGCCAATAATTCGGAACCATTTGGCCTCGACGGTCGGCGGCGCGATGTTGACTTTGGCGCTGTCCATGCGGATGAGGCTGCGGCGATCAGCTTCGCTCAGGCCAAGCGCCTGCGCTTCCTCGGGGCTCATGGCCGTCAGTGTATAGACCAACCTTCCGGCGTCTTTCATGCTGCTGGCACCGCGGCCTCGATTGGGATTGCCCGGATCAGCAGGTCCTTTCGAGGCATGGTGCGGCACATCGACGGCGATATCGAATTGCCGAGCGAGATCACTCAGGACCTGCACAACCTCGTCGATCAGGCTGTTGCTGTTTTCCTCGACCGAATGCGATTTCACGAATGGATCGAGGCTGACGATGTCGATCTGGCGCGCCGCTATGGCACTCGCAAGTTTGCCCGCAAGGTCGCCAATGATCGGCCGCCCATGCTGATCCGTCGTCATGACCTTGCCACCGGCTTTGCCGGGTGCAGCCAGGAACAGCCAGCCCTTGAGGTCGCCGCGCTCGATGCCGTGGTGCAGGCAGGCTGCTCTGAGGCGGCGGCGCAACTCGTCGGCATCATCTTCAAGCGAAACAATCAGCGCACGCGAACGTACGAAAACATGATCGCCAGTTAACTTCCGACCAGTCGCGAGAGAAAGCAGTTGTGCCATACGCAGCGCCGTTTTCCCGGTGCCGCCATCGGCGATGAGCGAACTGACATAACGACGGCAGAAGATATTGCCGAGCAGCCAACCGCGCGGCGGGATTGGCCGGTTGTCGGCACCGGCGTCCCACTCGCCGAGAGGGTCCGGCGGGGTCGGAGCCGGTGTGTCCGCGACGGGCGGCAGCACCTCGCCCGGCTGCCACAGCGGCGCGGCAAGACACCGCGCGATCAGAGCATCTGCACCGTGCTTTTCTGGGTCGAGTGCGATCCAATCGCTGACGTCGCCTTTCGCCGGCAGATCGGTGAAGGACACAATGCGGATACTCTTGGCAATGCGGTGCAATGCGATCGCAGCCGCCAGCGCTTTGTCGCGTCCTGCCTTGTCGTTATCCTCAAGAATGAAGATGTCGCGGCCGGCGAGCGGCCCGCTACAATCTGCGCTCCATACGCCACCCGCAACGGTAGTCGCGCAGAGTCCGAGCGCGGCGACATTATCGGCGTCCTTCTCACCTTCGGTGATAAAAACGGTGCCGTCTGGATAATTCGCGAGATCGGCAAGCCTGTACGGAACGCGCGAGATGCCCTCGAACACGTTATGGGTGATCCAGCCGCCAGAGCCGTCGGGTCGGCGTTGCCGAAAGTCCTTCGGTTCGTAGCGAACCACCTGATAGAGCAGGTTGCCGTCGGTGGCGACGTAGTCGTACGTCGCCACTGCCGTGGACGTGGACACGGTCCCTTTCTCCAGTGCGGCCACAGCTCGCGCGGTGGCGGCGGTGCGCCTTGCGGCGATCTCCGCGGAAGTTGCTGACCGTGTCCCGTTCGAATTGTCTGTGCCCTTCTTCGCCTTGAAGGCCGGCAGGTCCGCTTTGTCCCGGACATAATCCTTGAGGGCGATGGCGTCCCTGTCCTTGTCCGAGAAGCTGTTCACGAGGAAACCATCCGGCGCGGACGGATCGATCCTGACGGTCAAGCTGGCATCCTTGGTGGAATGTCCGGGGCCGGGCGCTGCGACATACGGGCCATTCCCGTCCCTGCGGACTGTGCCACCGAGCCTGACAGCGATTTGCTCTAGACTGACGCCGAGGTGTACAGGCATTGGTACGATCCTTCGGCGCAGCCGGCACTCACGGCTGGCTGCGCCGGTGCGGACACTCAGAACGGAATATCGTCGTCCATATCGTTCTTCCGTACTTTCGGCTCCGCGACCGGGACATCGTTCTTTTCAACAACCACACCCGGCCAGGACGCGTCGTCATCGCTATAGTCGATGATCTCGAAAATGGGATCGTTCTCGTCGTGACCGTTGCGTCGAACAACGGTGGAAGTCAGCACGACGACAGGCCGCCGACGCTTCTCGGCAAAATCCTGCAGCAGCTTTCCGATGGCCGCCTTCGCGATGGAGGCGCTTGATTTGAATAGAACCATCTGCCCAGTAGCCTCATTCCGCAGCGGGAGCGAGTAATGTGGACGCCACGGATCGCTGCGCCAACCGCCCGAGCTAATCTTCCAAAGCGATTTGTCCGTATGGGTGCTGGGACGTGGCGGTCGATCGCTTGCGAGGGCTGATACGAAAAGCTCGCCCGCCATCCGATTGTCCTGAAACAGGGTCCACCCAACGGCGCACATGTCGGTGCCAGCGATCCATTCGGAGTCGTTGACCTGATCGCCGCCGATCTTCCAAACGCCGCCCTCGTAGTTCAGGAAAGGAAGCGCTATTACCTGCGCCTCTTGCGCATGCCTCTTGAGGCGATCGATAGTCTTGGCGTCGAACTCGTCGAATACACTCATCATTTCTATCCTTGTAAGTTGCGAGCCAGCTAAATCGTCTGCGAGCACGGGTAATCGACGCCGCTACATCGCCCGGCGGGATCAGGATCGGATAACGTTGCAGGATGAGTGATCGGCTCTGCCGGCTGTAACGTTGACTGCTCGGCAACAAGAGTGATATTTGCCATTACGCTACTACTCGTTAGCGAGATCCCGGGGCCATTCGCCTTCCCAAAGCCAGCCCCGGGTCTCGTTGTTAGCTGCCTTTGGTGATCAGACCGCTCGCGCCGGCAGCCAATGGCTCCGAGCGGAATTCCATAATTCAGGTGATCGGCTGCGACTCGATTCAGGTGATCGGCTGCGACTCGGCGAAGCCGAGACGTACGCGTTCGCTATCGGGAATTAGGGTGATGCCCGCATAGGTGATGGTCTTGAGCGTGCCGTTCCGGATCGCGCGCCAAGTTGTCTGACGAGAGGTGCCGGTCATCTCGGACCATTCCGAGATTCGATATCCGAGGCGTGCTCCCTTGGACTTGCTCTTCGGCTGCTGCGCGCGGCGAGCGGCGCGATTGCCCGCGACCAACGTCGGGGTTTTCATCTCCAGACCGCCTCCTTCGGTTATTGATCGTCCCGAAGAAGGTCTGCCGGCTGCCGTTGAAAGTGAAGGTTACGCGTTCGGGTATTTTTGCTGCTCGCTTAACGCCGGCCGCTTCTTCGAGCCTTTACCCATCAAATCATAGACGGTGCGCCGGACCCCTACTTCATTCGGCGGCTCAATCCCAAGAGCAAGGTGCAGCAATCTGATCCCGTGGGAGAAGTCGCCGTATTGACCTGGCTTCACGCCGCGCTCTTTCATCAACTGCAAGAGCGGTTCCCATAGAAAAGCGCGTTCGAGCGTTTTGTGCGTCTTGTGGCTGTTCTCCGGTTGCAAAGAAGCAGCGGTATAGTTGTTGGCATCGCTGAGCCATTTGAGAACCGGCAGTAAGTTGTTCAACGCAGGGCCGGGATTAGTCGGAACTTCATAGTCGCGGTGCCGGCGTTCATGGGGTGGAGTCATTAAGATCATCGCTCGGGTAATAATCTCTGGCTCAAGCAACGGCTCGATCTTTTTCCAAATGTTCAAGAAAGGGCGACCAAAGCTTACAAGTTGCTTAAGTTCTGCTGCAGGGGCTTTGATGGCGGGCCTGCGTCTGCGCGCGGTCCCATAGTTAGTTGCCGATGCGTCCAAGGCGATGACGATTTCCCTAGAGGTGGGCTGCGGCTGGCGGCCGAAGATTGTCGTCAGCACGTCGGGGACGTGCTCCGGCTTTCTGATGTAAGGCGACAAGCGCCAACCGAATAAGACACGAGGGTAAGCCGCCATGATCAGAATTCTTGGATGCGCCGTGCTACCGCTAGAGCCATCTAGAAACAATTGGGCGCACTCAAGGCAGGAGCGGCAGCGTTACGCGCGTGGCTGAAATTGCCGGGCGCGTAACCTTCAGGGGTTCGGCAAAGGGCGGCGATACTACGGGAAACACCGTGGGAGTTCGCGATGATCGCAGCACGACAGGAAACCGAAACGCAAGATGTAGCGTCGGATAAACCCGAGCCTCGGCGCATGTTGAACGAACAGCAGGTATTGTCGCTCATCCCGGTCAGCAGGACCACGTTATTCAGGATGATGAAGGCGGGACGCTTTCCGAAAGCGACCTTCATTTCGCCGAACCGGAGGTGCTGGTTTCAAGATCAGATTATCGCTTGGCAGAACGCGATCGATGAATTCAATCCGCATCGTGCTCGGAGCCAAGGACGACGCGCGCGTGCGATTGTTACGGTTGGGGGCAAACCGGACACCCGCTGATGGTTATCATCTTGTGTTCGCCGGCGGTCTTGCTTGTGCACCACTAGCTGCACGATCTCCTCGCCTCGCTCGACCCGGCCGATCCGTCATCGTTGTGGCACGGTCCTCACCACCGTTTAGTAAAAGCGGCCGCCGGATGATCTCGGGTGCGCTCGGGGCCAATAAGGGTTGACCAAGCACATCGCTGCACGGCCAACCGCATTCGCTCGGCACTGATCCCATGTCGTATAGGAGCAGTCAAAGTAGTAGCTACCACCCCACTGCCAAACCTGAAGACAGACTGGATACCTGGGATCATACATTTGAGCTTTAGCCGAGGTAACCACTAGGATCACCGCGCTGCCTAGGATTATCCAACGTAGCATTCGCATCGTCCCCTCCTCAGTGGTCGGCTTTGCCATAAACCTTCGTATAGGTCCGTGCCCCCTTTAGGTGCCCGACGTTTCCCTACGTTCAATTGAGCCGTCGATCGCGATCTCCTAGCTAGGGTGTGCGGTAGCGCCCCGCTACCGCTGCCCTCCTTGGGGCGTTTCCTCCCTGGACTTGGGCTGCTTGTGGCAACGCAGGCGGCCTTTCTTTTTTGTGTGGCACCGCCCATCGGTTTTCTCGGGTCCTTTGGGGAGCGTGAGAACTGCGGGGTACGCGCGACCGCGCCGTGTGACGATATTTCCAGTTTTTGATTTCGCGCTTTCGTTTTGTACCAACCCGCACAGAAATGCGGTGCGCGGAGTGGCTTACGCAAGCCGTGATCTTCATGGTTGGAACGCGGAGACCGACATAAAGTTTACTTTTTGCGTATCCTCGCGCTGCGCTGACGGACGCGCGCTGCAAGGGAGGCGCCGCATGAAAGTCATCGTTGATGAAACCGGCGAGGTCATCGCCATAGCAACGGATGACCATATTCTGCTCGGGGGCCACCATCGCCTGGCGGTGGCGGGCAGCATGGGCAAAAGATTGTTCTGGCGAGATACCGGCGAACCTGTGAAGCTTGATCTCTTCTTCAAGCACCATCCGCATGGAAATTCCCGCCGTTCGGCCTGAGCCGTTCGCCTTAGTACCCTTTGAGTGGGTGAAGAACGCGAAGCACCCCGCCTATCGCCGGTGCAGGATCAGTTTTGATCTAGCACTACCTTGGCAATCCATGCGCCGTCCCTGATGACCCGCCGCTCCAGCCAGTCGGCCGATATCGAAAGGCGGCAACAGGAGGAAGCCATGATCATTGCTCTCTACATAGCTGCAGCCATCATCGTGGCTGTTGGGAGCCTCTACTTCGCGTGGCGAAGCAGCGACTTTCGGAAGTTCCTGGCGGGCGCGTTCTTTGTGTCATCGGGCATTTTGTTTTATCTCTATCTTGCCGATGTTTCGGTGCCTCTTCTAGGGACCGGCTTTGTCGAAACACCCCAGATCAGTGGTGCCCGCTCAATCGTCCATTTTGCCCTCTTCTTGCTCTGTTCATATTTTGGCTTCAGGAAGCCAGTCATACGCAGGCATTCCATCAATAAAGTGCCGAAGTAGTGCTATTGCGTGTACGTAAATTACGGACTGTTCGCTTTTTCATGACAGAAAAGAAAAGGCCGCCCCGAGGCGGCTAGTTCCAGACTTTTCTTCTTCTTCTTATTTCTTGAGGGCGTCAGCGGCGTCCCGCGCTGCGTCCTTCACATCTCCTGCAGCCTTGTGGGCCGATCCCTTAGCCTTATCCATCTTGCCTTCGGCTTCGAGGTCCTTGTCTCGAGTAAGCTTGCCAGCACCCTCTTTGATCGCGCCTTTTGCCTTGTCGGCGGCGCCCTTCACATGTTCCCGGTCCATGATCGTGTTCCTTTGCCGTTCTTAAGACGGCACAACGAAAGCGTAGCAGACAGGTTCCTAGAGAACGTGCGCCGATAGCTATGATGCCCGCTTCTGGCGCGTTTGCGACATGCCCAGGCGGTCTGACGATGTCCGTTCAAAGCGGAAGGTGCAATGGGCGAGGCTAGTCGTCACGTCGCCACAAGAGAACCCACTTGCGTACGACCTCCCGGCCCGGCTCATCCGGAGTAATCGCTCCAAGCTAACATGCCGACCAACGATTGCTGCTAGTCGAAGCTGATCCCGCCGCCAACCGAAGATGATCCCTACAAGGACGAAGCCTACGGGTTGTGGGCGATCAAGCAGAACGGCAAGTAAGGCCCGGCAGCGGTCGGGATTTCTATCGCCTAGCGCTTTACGCAATAGGACGACCGTGGTTGCGCCGCCAACGCGGCCTCCTGCTCGAAAGACACGTAACGGGTGTCGTAGCGCGGACACGCCAGAGCGGCACCTTGGGCGATGATCGCTCGATTGATGTCGGCGCCGTCGGCGGTGGTGCAATAGCCGACCTCACGGCTGTAGGTTTTTTCGCCGGTCAAGCGGCAGGTCAGCGTCCCGGTGACGAGCGTGACCATCACCCGCCGGGCGTTTTCGCCGCGCGCTGTCCCCAGCTCGGCGGCATCGACGCCTTTTAGGCGTATTGGCGTGCCCGCGACGACGACGGTGTCGCCGTCGATCACGCGGGCGGGCCGCTGATGGTTGTCATGGGAGGCACGGCATGGGCGTTCGCCCAGTGCCGTGCTGGGACTTCGCCGGCGACGTAGAGCACCACGGCTAAAAGGACTGCGATCACGGAGAGACGGTTAAGGAAGGCGTTGTCCTCGCTCTCGGTGCGCTGTCCGAGGACACTGTAAAGGCGGAGGCATATAAAGACCGCCAGCGCTGCGAAGATAATGATGTAAGTATCCACGTCGCCTTCCAATGAAGAAAAGACAAGACGGTACTAGATTTGAAGTGGGTGTTCCGCCATTCATTTGTTAATCGTTGCCACCGCTGGAGGGTACACCATTATCCCGCGATCGATACTGCAGCATGGCGATCAGTCGGCGTAAGATGTATGGTTCCTGCCACGCATTAAAGCTGAGGTACGTGCCATGGCAGACGACCTTACCTATCGCATCTGCGTCATCGTAGGCGGCTTGATCCCCGTCCTGTTAGCCGCAATCGCAATCTTCGCCCGATGAAGGCGCCGATACTGAGCCCCCGCGAGAAGCGCCTCTTGCGGCGTATCGCCCGTGGCTGCTCTGACAGATCTATTGCGGCTCAGATCGGCGGAAGAGCAGATCAAGTTGGCGAACAGCGAAAGCGACTGCTGCAAAAACTACAGCTCAATTCCCCGTCTGAGATTGCAGAAGCTGCCGCGCGGTGGGCATTTTGGCCATCTTACAAATTCACTGCGGCCGCTGACGAGGCGGCTCTCTGGCCAAAGTGTAAGGAGGACGGCAGCCACGGACCGCCGTCCTAAACTTCGCCTGCATCAATACCGGTAAGGATATTGCCCCGGACAAATGTATTGCCCGTAGCTGTCATAGTAGCAGCCGGAGTTGTAATAGCCGTAGGCACCCGCCGCAGCGGCTGCGCCGACCGCCGCAGCGCCATACCCCCAACCTGGCCGATAGTAGCCACGACCATAACCGGGGTAACCCGCGACTGGACGGCCGGGGCGACCTGCGATCGGGCGGCCAGGCCGCCCCGCTATCGGTCGACCTGCTATCGGATGCGCTGGCCGCGCAATGCGTCCGGCGTGCATCCCACCGCCTCGGAAGCCACCGGCACGCATGCCGCCACCATGAAAGCCACCGCCACCACCACGGAAGCCGCCGCCTCCGCCACGGCGCGCATACGCATCATCGGGGATGAGAGTTGCAGTGAGCAGAACAAATGCTGCTAGACCGGCGAGAATGTATTTGAGCATCGTGCATCTCCGAACTTGGAGTTCGTGAGCCGGCGAGACTGGTGGCCTTCCTGCCGGCAGCGTTGACGTAGATCAACGATACCGGCGGCGGATTGGACCCTAACTGCCATTGCGGCGCGTTGACCGCGCCGCGCACCGCACTCTTCGGAAAACCACGGCGATGTGGGTCCTGATGTACGTCTTTTCCTACTCCGTCAGCCCAGCAGCCACCAACGACAGGGCGGACTGGCGGCTCGTTCCCACCGTGGTGTTTCAGGAATTCTCGAACGAAGAACGATGCAGGGCGGCCAAAGCGGCGCTGGAAGGAAGTCTAAGGGATGCCGGAGCCAAGCTAAGAAGCGGCCTAGAAGACCTGAGGGCTATCGGCAAAGCTGACCCTACGCAGATCATCATTGCCTACAACGTGGAATGCCTTCCGAAATAAGGTCGGCACGACCCCTACTTTTCGACGGTCACGGCAGGCAGCGCGAAGCGACAGCAGCAAGCGACGCGCGCGGCAGCATCATGGGCCGCCGTAAGGACGCACGGCGCCCCGGAGCGGTAGGGCTATCGGTTCTCAGCAGCGCAGACAGTGAAATAGGGCCTAATAGGGCCCAGCCTCTTTCCGGCGGGCCACTCACCTTCCAGCCACGATCAAGAAACTCATTTATTTTCAATGGCCTAGACCGTTCTAAAAGGACTGGAAAAGCCGCTTGCGGAAAGGACCACACGGTTTTGCCGTACGCACGGTTCGCTATTCGCCGCAGTTTTCCCAGCCCTGTCGACGGAGCCGGAAACTTACAGGCGAGACGAACCTGACAGCGCCGTCCGTCCGCACGAAGCCCTGGGCTCACGGAGAGCAATCCGCCCTACCCCTGGCTGTTCGCGCCCGACGCTGCTGCGTCCACCGCAAGCCCGACTCACGATCATCACGACCACACGATCGCCCCTCAAGGTTGAGCCGGGATGGGCGACACATACGTCAATTCCGAATTTCGGTAAAGTGGAATATTTTTGCAAGCGCGGCTTGACACCGATGCGTGTCGGAATGGCGCGGTGTTTTGCCCGACGGGCAGTCTCGCCCGGCGCCGAGATGTCGGGCAACATCTGTTCATATCCAGCAACATTCCGCCTGTCGAGCGCCAGCCGCGGCCTGGTCTCGCTTCGCCCGGCCCGTCCGCAAGCCATCAGAACCTCTTCCACGGAACGATGGCGTCCGCTTACAGCTTTCGAGCGCTGCCTGCGACAATTCGGGCAAGCCTCGGACATAAAGGCGCGGCAATTCTGGGGCCTCTGGAGCATCCCACCCTTGCCTGCTTCCCCGGAGTTCCCATGCATTCTGCCGACCGGCCGGCGACGCGCCTTGCGACTCGGCTCGCCTTCCTC
>Ga0209389_1003954_pt1 | contig 12162 bp, 5 predicted proteins | sample CowpearedBW_FD_187526 | JGI IMG/M metagenome (GOLD analysis project Ga0209389, IMG submission 187526) | Root nodule microbial communities of legume samples collected from California, USA - Cow pea red BW (SPAdes) (version 2) | ecosystem: Host-associated > Plants > Roots > Nodule | place: USA... | reverse complement strand
GCTATATCCTACCTGTCACTGCCACGTATTTATTTTAATAACAATATTACAACTATTTTCTAAATTACTATTAAATGAATTAGAGTCAAGAATTTATTTTGATTGAAAAATAAAACAAAAAGAAAGATATATGTTGTGTAATATAATTAATTTTAATTTTAAAAGTAATATATTTTCTAGTCATATCACACATACATAAAACATTAAAAACAAAATGTCATTATATTCTTCAAAGAATAAGAATTATTAATTTTTTTAAATATAATTATATTTACAAAAATAAAAATGGCTAAATTATAACAATATTTTTGTTATTATTATAATTTTAAAATAAAATAAAATAATATCTATAATTTTATTGTGAGTGGTTTTTATTTATTTTGTATGTATTATTTAGAAAATGGTTAAATTTAAAAAATTAATTAAAGAAACGTTTAATTTAAACCAATTTTCACTTAAAGGATAATAGTGATAAAATAATTATTTTAATTTAAAAAAATAAAAGATTAAATTAAAAGATAGATGTGAACAGAAAAAATTGAATCTTTATATGCATAAGTGTAGACTATTATTTCTAGAACTTTTATTAGTGTAACATCTTCGCTAATTATTATTTTTTTACTTTAAAGATTATATTGTTTTAAACATAGTAAAAATTAGGAAATATTAGATCAAGCAGAAAAACTATACAAATATATGAAAGAGAAACTCATCATATTTTTTAACGCATAGGAATTATTAAAAAATTGATAAAAGTTATATTTACAAAAATAAAAATAATATGTTTATGTGTTCAACTTTTTTTTAATAATAAAAAATAATAAAATTATTATTAGTGATATTATTATAATTATAAAAATAAATAAAATAAAATTTATCATTTTATTGTAAGTAGTTTTTATTTGTTGTGTTTGTACTTATTTTAAAAAAAATTGTTTAAAAAATTTGTCAATAAAAAAAAACATTAAATTTTTAAGCAAACTTTCACTTATAAGTATAGATAATTATTTTTAGAATAATTATTGACAAAATGATTATTTTAATTTAAAAACAGAATATTAAAATAATTAAATTGAAAGACAAATGTGAACATAAAAATAAAAATCTTTATATATATAAATATAGATAATTGTCTCTTGAACTTGTATTTGTATAACATCGTGTTAATTTTTATTTATTTTTTTACGTTAAAGATTATATTGTTTTAGACACAGTAAAAATTTGGAAATATTAAATCAAGCAGAAAAACTATACAAATATGAAATAATTGTTAATTTTGTTGTAATCATATTTGATCTATAATAATCATTTAAACCACTATAAAATTGGTTAGTAAATTAGTACTAAATCAGTAATGGTCAACTTGGAATAGAATGAATAAGTTGGAATATAATTTATAATCACGGGATTAGATAATAAAGAAATTAATTATGACTACTGGATAGAACGGCTACATTGCCATTACACAATTAATTATCCTTTATATCAAATGACACTTGGCATGGATCCTCAATTAATTTACTCACTATAAATGGGAAAGGTTTTGCATGGACTCTTCATCAAGATTCCAACTTCATAGCAGCACCCAAATCAATTCAACACCACCATGGCCATCTCTACCACAAATTATTCAGTCCTAATTCCTATGTTTGTCTTTGTGACAACGTTGTTCATGTTCCCCAGTAAGGTGAAGTCAGCACAGTCATTATCTTTTAGCTTCAGCAGGTTTGGTTCCGACCAAAAGGATTTTATCTTCCAAGGTGATGCCATTTCTACAAACAATGTCTTACAACTCACTAAGCTAGACAGTGCAGGAAACCCTGTGAGTGGTAGTGTGGGAAGAGTGTTATACTCTGCACCAGTGCCCATTTGGGAAAACTCTGCGGTAGTGTATAGCTTTGAATCTTCTTTCACCTATGAAATCTCAACACCTTACACATCTCCTCCGGCCGATGGCTTGACCTTCTTGATTGCACCATATGACACTGTCATCCCTCCAAATTCTGGTGGCAGACTCCTTGGACTCTTTACCGATTCAAACGCTTTCAGAAACTCCTCCATCTCTAAAAACCAAACCACTGTTGATTTCAAAGCTGAATCGAACAAAGTTGTTGCTGTTGAAATGGACACCTACTCTAATGACAATGTTGGTGATCCATCATACAAACACATTGGAATCGATGTGAACTCTATTAGGTCCAAGACAACTGCGCGGTGGGACTGGCAAAATGGGAAAACAGCCACTGCACACATCAGCTATAACTCTGCCTCTAAAAGATTGACTGTTGCTACTTTTTATCCTGGGAGTAGTGCTGTCACGCTCTCCTATGATCTTGAGTTACATACCGTGCTTTCTAAATGGGTTCGAGTAGGGTTCTCTGCTTCAACTGGAGAACAAAAACAAAGAAATACCATTCTTTCATGGTCTTTCACTTCAAGCTTGAAGAACAACGAGGTGAAGGAGGAGAAACAAGACATCCTTATTACAACTGTTGTGTGATCATATGCGTGGATCAATGATGTTCTATCTTATATGCATGTAATATATATATATAAGTGATGAGTCAATAATGACAAGTACGGTGTAGTACTTGTATGTTGTTTATGTATGAGTCAGTGTTTCTTGTTTATTATGTACGCATATAAAAGTAAAGAATATTAATAAAATCCTATATATGAGTTTGTTTTAGTTTGCTATGAACTCCATAAACATGCTTAGGAAATAGTTACCTCTTTAAAGCAAAATATTGGAATGTAAAAGTGTTAATATGAAGTGTTATGTGTTAGAATATCAAGCATAGCTTGCTAGAGTGAAAATGCCTCTTATATAGTCACCATTATGGATGAAAAATAGAAAAATGATTTTTTGACAATTTTCTTTTATATTATGAGGTGACCTCTTCTAAGTGGCAACTCATTTTTTTTATTTACTCATTTCTCTATATTTCAAAACTACTTCAAAGATGACACATCATGTAATAAGATAAAATTGTCAAAATTTAGTAATCAAAATATCATTATCCTAAAAAATATGGGTTTTCAAAGACATGAATACTCATATAAGTGTTCAAAGTGTAGATACCTCAAATTTCTTTTGGTTTTTTGCGTGACTTCACACTCATACAAGTTTTTATGTTTATATAATAGGTTTTCTTTTTTTGACTTGTAAAGCCTTTTCTTTTTTATTTTTTTTTTCTTAAAAGGAGACTACAATTGTGAATGAAGGCATATGTTTATTCTTGTAGAAAGAATCTCGTCGATCGGGACTAATCACGATTTTGGAAATTTTCCAAATTTTCTATAATTTACTTCAAATTAGAGGGTAATTACTTTGTTTACAACAATTATTAGAAAAAAAAAACAGAACAAAAAAACTCTAACTTTCACTCCTCAAATTTTCGCTGAAAGTACTCAATCCCAGAATTTCGGTTGAACCAATGTTCAAATTCTCAATTCATTTTGATCAATCCCTAATCCTAACTCAATTCGCTAAATCTCTAATATTTAAGTGAAGTTCATTCTGTATTGGTCAAATCCTTTAAGTGATCCCTAGATGAAAAAAAAAAGAATCATATCTTGAGTGGGAGAGTACAAGTGAAAATTTCCTTTCATAAATTATTGATTGTGATGATTTTAAAAAATTTCAATTATGTTTTTCAAGTTTTGTAGGTGTTGTTGCATTTTGCCGGTGCAAAAGAACTTACTTATTTCCACTTTAACTCATAAATCAAGTCATGAACATATAACCTACGGATGTGATATTGACAAATTTTTTCTTGACAAAGTTTAACAAAATTTGTTTTTCAACACACACCAAATCTTTATCTTCTCTTTCTAAATCACATCAAACATGTTCATTATTAAAAGTTTGTCAACAAAACTATATTAAAAAAATATTTTCCATAACTTTAAGCATGTTCAAATACTAAAATACTCAAACATTCATCAAATTTTCTACATTTAAATAACTGTTAAAGATTCAACGTCTAACTAAAGATCAGTGTAAACATTAATAATCAATAGTATCTTCTCATCATCACTTACACTTACACTTACACTAAGAATTTAAAGAAATAAGACTAATTTTGTGAGATTTAGAAAAGAGGATGGGAAAGGTTATAAATTTAACTCCTCACTAACAAAAACTAATAACTAATAATTGCCGATAAAAAAAAAAACAACACAACTAAGTGAGATTTTTATCTAGTGTTTCATATATCCCATAATTATGAAATTTAGGTATGAAAGTTGATGGACCATAATGATTAGTCATGTATTTTGTTAGAGATATTACATATCTCTTGATTTTAACTCTATTGATGGAGATATACTATATTTTATTGAAATTTATTAATATCAATATGTATAAGCCATGAGAAAAAAATATGTACAAAAGGTGTTTGATGAAAAGTAACTCAGAGAACTTTCTTACTTTTTCGACAAATTTAAGAAACTTGAATTTGAGAAATTTAAGAAATTCGACAAATTTGAGAACCTAGAAAAATTCGAGAACCTTGAGAAAAAATTGGAGAAATTTGAGAACCTTGAGAAGTCGAAAACCTTGAGAATTTGAAAGCCTTTGAAGAGTCGAAAACCTTGAGAATTCGAGAACCTTTGGAATTCGAGAATCTCGAGAAGTCTAGAACCTAGAGAAGTCGAGAACCTGGAGAAAGTGATAAGAAGTTGGAGAAAGTCACGAGAATATGGAGAAAGTCAACGAGAACCTGCAGAAGGCGATGAACAAGAAGAACCAGAAGATGAAGTAGGATTCGCCATGACAGGAAATAAACAAGAAAGGAGTAAATGCAAAAGGTGTTATTTTTTATCTGATACCATATTAGATATGTATAAGCCATGAAAAAGAAAAATATGTACAAGAGCTGTTTGATGAAAAGTAACTCAGAGAACTTTCTTACTTCTTCATATTGATCTATTAGAAACTTGTTCAATATATAAAGTACAATATCTCATCATATAAAGATATCATCATAATATTTAATATTTGATAAAAATAAATTTCAATAAAATATATTATATATCCACCAAGAGTTAAAATCAGAAAATATATAATATTTCTAACATATTTATTTACCTCTCAAAGTGACATACATGGATTGTTAATACTTTCTCATTTTGTTCATAAGAAAATTCTAATGACAATTTTAATTTAAAGTAATTTCTAATCTTTACATTAAATTTCGAAGAAAAAAAAACTAACTTCAAGAAACTTGGATATCGTAACAGTTAAAATGTAAATTTCTAAAATTTAAATAATACAATCAAGATTGAAGCTATCAATATCGTATACCAATATGTTCAAGAAAAAAAAATCAATATAAATTTAAATAAATATTATTTATGGTGGTTTTTTTAAAGGAGTTAATTAAAGAGATTATAAATATATGAATTGAATTTAACTCATAAAATATTCACATCACTCTTAAGCCAAAACTTCATCACATCTAATTTATGGGTCTTTTTCCTTTTCTTATATGGAATTTAACTTTATCATTTCTATTTTATACAAGACTTATACTCACACTTAAATTATTTTCAACAATTTAACATAAATTTAAAAGCTTTTTAATTTATTTCATGCAAATGTAATTAACCTTGAAACTATTCTCACTTAAAAGAAATTATACAACCTAAATCTAGAATCATTCTAACATTTTCCATAACAAATACATTAAAACTTAAAATTATTCCCTTAGCTTTCACTGAAAAGGAAGTATGCAACCTAAATCTAGCATATATAATATTCCTTCTACTAAAGCCTGACGCTCATAACTGATACAACATACTAATGGCATACATAATATTGATGTTAATATCAAATTACATTATATGTATAACTGTAATACATAACGTATTATATTTTTTTATTGCATATAAACTCAACATTAATGGTATAACTATGAAGAGAAAGAACCTGTAGAGTGCAAACCACGACGATGATGAATGATACAAAGAGTCTCACAGTGGTGGACTCATTGGATCTCAACATTTTCCAACAATTGCAGGGCAACAAAAAACAATAGGAGTTTCATTTATATATATTTTCAGGATAACATATTTGTACATAAACATCTAATAAAATTAATTATTTTATTACTTCATTAAATTTATTAATACAATAAATTATAGGAAAAAAGTTTTTTAACACTATTTAACAATTTTTATAAGAATAAAATAATCTTAATAAAAATTAATTTTTATACTTTTAGAAAAAGAGAAAATAAATAATAATGAAAAATAATCTCAAATGGTGCCAAAAACCAGTATAATAAATTATAATAGTAACATAAGTTTAACTAAATATATATGTAACGAATTTTACATAAATTAAATTCAAAAAACAATAACGACAATTTCAACATGGATTACCTACAAGCCCAAATACCAATAGCTGCCCCTACTAAAGCCCATGACGGTGGAAAAAAGAAGAGCAAGTTGAGTTGACATTTTATGCATAGAAAAAACATGTGTTGAATATAAGGAAAGTAATTTTTTTATAAATTGTACCTAACTCTGCGAGAAATATGTATTAAATGTAAAAAGGTAATTTATTTTTTAAATTATTAATTAATTTTACATTTTATAAAATTGGAAGGATTTTAACAAATTTTAATTCTAAAGAATATTTTTAGATAAATTGGTTTAGATTTAAACTGATTTCAAAATTAGTATCAAATCAATTTATAAAACATTCAAAAAATTTTATTTTATAAAAAATAATCTGAAATTTGAATATCATCCCATAATTTAGATTTATTATCTACAAAAATTAAAAATAAATTATAAAAATATAAATATAAATTTAATTTCAATCCAATTATTTAGATTAAATTGATTAGATTTTGGATTAGAATTTTAAAAATTGAATTCATTTCCTGCTCATAAGATTGAGGAAATGCGTCAAATATTGTATCTAACTCTACAAAAATAATAAATACTAAATATGAAAAATTGATTTATTTTTTATTATTAATTAATTACATATTTTATGAAGTATAAAAGACTTCAATGACTTTTCATTCTAAAAAATATTCTTAAGAAATATGTAGTAATTTTACATTATTTTATATTAAAACTGATTTTTAAGAAATATAAATTTTTAAATCAGGTATGAGACTAATTTGTAAACAATCAAACTATTTTACTTTTAAAATGAGAGGTTGGATTTCAAATATAATATAATTATTTATATTTAGATGTACAAAATATCAAATTATTTCTTTTAGAAAATATATGAATTTATATATAATTCTAATACAATTATTTGAATTTAGACTGAATTTCCGATCCAAACCCACCCTAAAAAATATCAGAGAAAATGGCAGTGGAATATTGAAGCATAGAGAGTGGACTATAAGCTTTGCAATTTTCATAAGAAAGTGGGAATGTAAAGCATGACTGTATTGGATTCAATTGGCACAGTGAAATTGAATATACAACTCAAAGGTCAAAACTTTCCTTGCATTTAATTATAATTATGGTGCTTACAAAAACTTGTACTCTTTGTTACCTTGCTTGTAGGGTAGGGAAAAACTACTTTGTATTCAACTTCCTTTTTAAAAAATAAGAGATTCCTACTTTCAAATCTCACTCAATTTGAATCTAACTCTATAATGCCTTTAGTATTTATATTTAAAATATTAGTATAATTTAAAATTTTTGAGTATTTTTGTTGTATTTTGTGATAAAAGTTCATATTATTTTGTTTTGTTGTGAGTTGCTTATATAAGAAATTTTACACTTACTAAGAGATCTTATCATGTAATAAGTGTATAATCTACGTAGAACCTCGAAGCAATTCATATATTTTAATATCATTTTTGAAATTTTTTTACCGAAATGGATCAGAGAAATTGACCACATTTAAGGTATAAGCTGTTTGTATAAAAATTTTGACACCACTTTTAACATAAAACTTTAAGATTTAATGTTTGTGAATTTTATTTTTCTTATATATATTCAACTTTTTCATTTTTAATTAATATGAGACTTTCCACTAATTGTTGAATTTCTAATATTTATCTAGAATCTAATATTTATTTAATGATTGTTATTTTCTTGTTATTTGTTATGAAAATGGTTTTGATTTCATTTTTTTTATTGAGTCTCCATCTTATCGTTAACAATTTATGGCTGGAGAAGTTTATTTAGTGGAGACTTAATCTCTAATACATGAATACCTGTATATAAGTTAATGTTAATAGAGAAACTTTTTTGTCTTACTTTTTGTATCTCAGTCTTTTCTTTTTCAGGTATTGTGATAAGAAGACAAAAGAATAGTGGGGTGAATGCATTTTTAAGAGTAGGCACAATCACAGGAACAATAATAATATTATAGATGTAAGGCAATTGTGGATTGAAGCTTGCAAAGTGACATGCTTTTCTTCACACAAGTCTTCATCTAACTTCTAACTTCAATTACATTTGTCCTGATGAGTAGACCTTGAGTTGGTGCCTCATTGGCATTGCTGTAAAACAATTCTTAATTTAAAGTCATGGATTACCATGAATTTCAATATCGCCATTTATCTTTTTAACTTCCATACATGCTTAATATTGGATGACAACTAAGTAAAGAAAAACAATTATTTCATTCTCTTTCCCTTTCCACATATTTTTCTTTTTAAAATATTATTAACATGTTCCCTGACGTGATCAAATTCTTTTTCTTCACGTAGAAAAATATTAACAAGTGACTGTGTGAGGAGGTAGAAAGGAAATGAAAATGAAATCTTTCTTTTTTTTTTTCCTGATAGTTGTTCCACTCATAGAACAGTATGAAAATTTTACAGAGAAAGAAAATTCACCTGGCAAGTAACACACTTCATCACGTCAACATTTGTCCTTTGTGTGCTATTGAGTTGAGCCATGCTGGCCAACAGTTTTGCATTTAAAGTGTCCATCTTTTGGATGTAGCACACACAGACACACCCACAAATAAAAGAAGATATCCACAACCGCACGCCTTACTTCTATTACAAAGGCCACAAGTTTTCAACCCTTCGTTACCCTTTTTCTTCTTTTCACACACATCTTTCTCTTCACAATGGAGGCTCAGGTACTGTTTTTCATGTTCAGTGATCTGCAATATTTATTCCACATGCTCATGCTTGTTGGTTAAATTTATATGTATGATTTTTAACTCAAGTGTTTGATCCAAATTTTGTTTATTTATTATTCTCTTTCCTCTGTCTGCATTTGCTGTCCCTCGCTGGATCCGTAGCAGAAGGTGGTATTAAAGGTCCTTACTATGATAGATGAAAAAACAAAGAAGAAAGCAATAGAAGCAGCTGCAGATATCTATGGTTGGTGTTTACATATAGTTTCATTTTTGTTCTGCCACAGAAACTATAGTTCCTGTAATTGAAAACCTTTTTTGTTTTAATCTGTTTAACTGTTGTTCGTTTGAACAATAGGGGTTGATTCGATAGCTGCTGATGTGAAGGAACAGAAGTTGATAGTGGTTGGCGAAATGGATGCAGTGGCGGTAGTGAAGAAGCTGAAGAAAGTAGGGAAGGTTGATATAATATCAGTTGGACCTGCCAAGGAAGAGAAGAAAGAAGAAAAGAAAGAGGAAAAGAAAGAGGAGAAGAATGAAGAGAAGCCAGAAGAGAAACCGGAAGAGAAAAAATAAAAGCAATACATATCATCCAAATTTTCAAATTCTTCCCCCTCCTTTAAGATATCCCGATATAGATATTAAGCAGCTAATTGTTCGTATAATTTATGAATAATGAAAAGTTTTCTCGGTTCGAATTATCTTTTTGGGTTTGATGATATTTGTGCCTTCTGCTCCTTCTTTTAAATTGTACCAAGAGTGTGCAGAAGGGAAAAAACTAGTATAGTGAAAATCCTCTTCCATACTTTGTGGATCACTTATTATCAGTCAATGGAAACATGGTTCAAAAGGAGTTAAGGGTGTCCTCCCTCCGCTTAAAGAATGTGTGAAGACAAAAAGTGGTTTTCAAATCTTTCTTCTGAGTAGATAACTCAAAACACACAAGGTTCTTTGATAAGAAAAGTATTTTAGTTGATTATGTTCTGAATCATCATTTGGTTGGCTTTGGCAGTACATATGGCCAAGCATGTCACAGAAGTCCACTAAATTTTATGACTGTTCTAACATGAAAGTCTGCAACCATTTAGCTAGCTACTGTCATTTTCCGGACAAAAATACTTAAAATAAGAAAAAACTTGGGCCTGTTTCAATAGTTTTTATGTTCTCTGTACGGTATCTGTCTGCAACAAGTACCACCACAGTAAACTGTACTTACTGACATTATGCCCAGCATGTGAGCAAATAGTGAGAGAGAAGGCCAGAATGGATCGACATAGTTGGAGACTAGTGATACAACTACAATCGAAAATTGATAGTGTGGTGAGCAAAACAATGTCATGATAAATAAAAGACTAAACAAAAAATAAAACAAGAGATTTTATGTGAAACAATAGAACGTTGTGCTGTGTGAATAGTAAATTCCACCTTCTGTTTTGTAATCCTGTAATAGGCATGGTCAATGTTATAAACATCATCATGAGTCACTCAAATGTATTTCAGTGCTTAAAAGAACTTAGCATGACTCTTGCGAGGAGAAGTTAACAGACATCCAATGAACTTGACTATTTCAGCCAGTGAATGGATTTCTCATATACATGTTCGAATGTTCGTACAAGGAGCTATTTTGATTTGAATAATGCTGTGAATCTGAATGCCTTTATTATTGCATCACTGTAGTTACATGTGCAGATTTGAATGGCTTAATCAACTCAGTACTCTTAATCCTGGAAGAAATAAGGGCATGATGTTGTGGCCACTTGATTTCTAAGTTTAAAATGCAATTTTATATAGGGAAATTCCAGAGTGATTTTAAAAATTATCTATATTTGGACATTCAATGGTTCTTTTTTTGTATATCCTTTTTCAATGGACAGTAATAAAATTGAGACGTCAAACTACTCATTTGCCATATTATTTCAGTATTTTTAAGTTAGATTTCTTGGATAAGAAAAATAACAGTTTCAAGAGTTTTGCTTGGTGGTGGTAGGGTTCAACATGAAATGAAACGTTCAAGTTTTATCCTCAGTCTCATTCTCAGTATATGAATGTCACAAGGTAAGTATGTAATGGCTATAATAACTAGTCAATTCAATCAGGAAATAAAAATACACGAATAAAACCATATTGATCAAGGAGGGAAAACACAATGCTGAATAGGCTTAGCTGACAGACCATCCTTTCATGTAGATACACAAAGCCCCCGGGGGACAAACGTACACACTTGATTTAGGATTCTGAGTCGCCAATCCATCCAACAGAAAACCTAAAAATATCAATCCTATGAGGTTGTATAATCAGCGCGGGAATTTGAATGATGGATGTATACACTAGCGTTCAACATTTATCCTGTATGATGTTTAACTGCAAGAACAGTGTTATAATATTGTGAGTAGTTTTAAAAATAGATCTAATACTAGTTAAAATATATGTGAGAGGGTGAGTCAAGAAAGTTTGGGAAAGACTAGAGAGATGACAGTGACCCTATGTACACGAAAAACTGCATCAACGTGATCACGATAAATCGGAGAAAAATTAAGCAAAAATCTGTTTGAAGGAGAATGAAAAGGAAGCCTTGTAAAGAAGTGTTGTTATCTACCATAAAGTTATAAACTTTAATATGTTAAACAATAGCATACGCTTTTGCAATAAAAAATCTAAAGCAAGGTGAATATTGCATTATTGCTTGACGACAACACCCCTTATTGTTGGAGTGCTCCCACTGCATGATGACAGAATATGCCTATCAAGTATAAAAACAAACTATCAAGCCAAAAAATGAACTATAACAATAACCTGACAATGCAAGAGGATAAGCTTTCCGATCTTCATCTGGAATGTGGCAGCAAACTGAATGGGCTGCCTTTGAAGCCACAGAAAAGCAACCAGCTTAAGCATGTGTGTGGAGATCAACTTAAATAATTACAGCATCTCTGACTATTGGCAATATTTGAAGCTGTTGTTGCTTGCTCTGGATTTTGGAAATCATGAACCAGGAAAATTAGTCGTACACCTCCAAAAGCTAAAAATGATGATTAAATTTTAAATAATAAATGAAACTCAAAATCAAGAATTATATATATCAATTT
>Ga0209389_1003943_pt1 | contig 12170 bp, 6 predicted proteins | sample CowpearedBW_FD_187526 | JGI IMG/M metagenome (GOLD analysis project Ga0209389, IMG submission 187526) | Root nodule microbial communities of legume samples collected from California, USA - Cow pea red BW (SPAdes) (version 2) | ecosystem: Host-associated > Plants > Roots > Nodule | place: USA... | reverse complement strand
ATATACTTTTCATTTGTGGAGGAGCCTTCGTCGACTTAGAGAAAACAATCTCAGAAAGGTTCACACATCCTGAAAATTAACAGTTATGACATTGATAACATGGAGTATCTGGCGTTGCTGTATCTAACCAGTAACTTTTGATTCCCTTTCAGGCGACATGATTCTTCTATTGGATTTGGGGCGCCTATACGTGCAAACATGAGGACTGGTAAAGTCACAGAAGCTGCCGTTGCATCATCCTTATTAGAAACTGTAAGTTTCATGAGGCAGACCTTTCAAGGATAACGGCTTTTATTAACCCAACTAGATTCAACTTAGATCTTTACATTTTTCAAATTATTATTTTGCAGGTTGAAAGTAGTGATCTTATTGCTTATGGTTTAATACCTGAATTTGTTGGGCGGTTTCCTATCCTTGTCAGTTTGTCAGCTTTAACTGAAAATCAACTCATTCAGGTATTCTTTATGTGTAACGATTCAACTTAGTTGCTCAGAAAAGTTGTACCTGTAATGCTCTCATTTGGCCGTGTTCACAACTGAATGATGTATCATGTAGTAGATTTGGTATCTATTGATTGATTAAATAATTGGATGGAAAGTGGTTAGAAGGACTGGCATTCTCACGACTAAAAGTATAGACTGATATGGCACTGTTTTGACTTTTTTCTTTTTCCTCATAAGTTAATAAAATTGTGTGGTATACCTTAATTGCTCTTTCTCTTAAACCTTACAAGGTCATTTTTCTTGCTACCTAAAGCCATTAATGATTTTAACTTTCTATAGGTTCTCACAGAACCAAAGAATGCTCTAGGTAAGCAATACAAGAAGATGTTCCAAATGAATGGGGTAAGTTATTACCAACGCCATTCTATTCCCTTGTATATTTTATAGATGACATGTTTTGTTTCCAATGGTTTTTACCTGTGCCACTATTAGCACCACTATGGTTTTGGCAACCACCATCACTTCTACTATTGTTGTCAAAACTTGTCAACATTTTTACCATTGTTGTTATCACTATCACCATGTAATCTCTATTGTAAGAACTATCATTATACTATCACTACTATCATTAGTTTCACCACTAATGTCATCATTATTGTCAATGTCACCCTTGCTGTCATAACAATTGTTACTACTTCCGTCGTTATTGTTATGACTCTCATCATCTTCGTTATCATCACCATCATTTCTTTATTTCCGTTGGAGATCCTACATCAACTAGAGGTATTAGGCTTAATTATGATGTATAAGTGGGTACAAACCTTATCTTACAAGTCAATTTTGCAGGGTAAAATTAGGCCTAAACTCACTTTCTAAGATGATGTGAGTCTCTCCTAGCCTAGCAAAGTTTGTGGGACTTATTGTGTCACTTGCTTTTCGACTATCCACGAATATCTAGTCTCATGCTTGAGAGTGTCTTGAAGATATTACAATAACTAAATATATAACTAAATTATAATATATAAGTGGATGTAAAACTCTTCTTTTTGGCCGAATTTGTGAGACTTAGTTAGGCTTAAAGCCCTATCTCTAATAATTATAACTAAATTATAGTACTTGAGAATAATACAAAGGAATTATAATGAAATTTAGAGAGTTAGTTTTCCTCTCTTAGGATCTTGTATTTACAACAACTTTAGATACATCAAATACAATGTATGAAGATAATCTAAAAAGATATATCTAGGAACTAGGTGCAGCACAAAGCACTCAACACCCGAAGCTAGAGCATACAAATTGTATGTGCCAAGCTCTAATACCATATATTAAGAAGTGAGTTTAAGCTAAACTCATAATCATAAAACTGGTTTGTAAGGTAAGGTTTGCATTTATTTATATACTGTAAATTGTTCTTATCTCTAGTCGATGTGGAATCTCCAACACTGCCTTCACGCCGAGGTACTGATATCAAGTGCGTGTGACTAGATATTTGTGGGTGGTCCGATAACGGGTGTTACAATAGGTTCAACAAACCTCGTTAGGATAGGCTCTTATACCAACTTGAGAATAATACAAAGGAATTAGAATGAAGTTTAGTGAATTAATTTCTCTCTTTTAGGATCTCATATTATAACTGACTTTAGATACACAAGATACAATGTACGAAAGGGGATAGAAGAGAATATGAAAAGATATATCTAGGAACTAGCTGCAGTACAAAGCACATAACACCTTTATAATGAATTCTATTTATTCTAACAATAGTATAGGAGTGGACACATACCTCATCTTGCAGGTTAGATTTGTAAGGTTGAGTTGGGTTTAAAATCCTATTTCTAAGAATTACTTTGTCATCATTGTCACCTTTATCATCACTTTCACCATCATTATTGTTATCATTTTATTATTGTCGTCATCATGGTAATCATTGTCACCACCATCACTACTACTGTCATTATCATTACATATAAGTATATCAATATTTGGTCCTTATCTCGATTGAATTTTGAATGTATGCTTTGTTGGAATGGAAATGACTGTTTTGACAAAAAATTATGTAATTTCAGGTAAAGCTACATTATACAGAAAGCGCTCTGAGATCAATTGCCAAAAAAGCAATATCTAAAAATACTGGTGCTCGGGGATTACGATCAATCTTAGAGAATGTGTTGGTAGATGCTATGTATGAGGTATGACATAACTTTTCTTTTGGATAAGTAATTTGTTTGTACTATGTGACATGGAGTTCAGGTGTTGCTTATAGAATTAGTGGGGGTTCATAACATTAAATGCGTAGAGTATTTAGCATGCTTATTTAACATTTCGTGCAGATTCCTGATGTTAGAACAGGCGACGATGTTATTGATGCTGCTGTCGTCGATGAAGAGGCTGTTGGAAATGTGGGGTGTGGTGGGAGAGGGGCTAAAATTCTTTATGGTAAGGGTGCATTGGATCGTTATCTCACGGAGCAGAAAAAGGATTCAGAGGTGTGCATAATTTGTAATGCATTATTTTTCTCTCTGCTTCTATCAAATTACTTCCTAATCATGCTTTTGTTTCTGCATAGACCCTGGAAACATCAGCCACAGATCATGAAGCAGACGCAGAACTTCCTTCCATTGTTGCCAGCATGTAACATGTTGCAAATATTACTGTTTGTTATTTTTGTACATATAGTTGATGCAATTGTTGAATAATATAAATTATAAGGTGGGTAGTTTCGTTTCCACTGATCATAGAGCTAAACTAAATGCCACATACATGTAAGTGTGCAATACCTGATTCATATGTAAATTTTCAGTGGCATTATTGGTGGAACCAAAATGTGTATCGTTAAATGAAATTATTCAGGTTCATTCCTATTTTTGTTATAGACATCGGTCGTTCAACTTAACATTTTGAGTATTTAATGTTTCGTTTAGTTCAATAGTACAGAAAAACTTGTTGTGAACCCATTGCAAACACAGGAAAGCAATTGTGAAGCATGGTAAAACAAATCCATTTCAAATCACTTATATCGAATAAGCCAATGTGAATCACCCTCTCATGTCAAACTCTAGAATGTGTGTTCAGCAAATACAACTAGTAGCTCTCTATTTGTAGCAATGTAATTGAATTAAATGATGTTACTTATGCATATTGATTCACATTAATTTTCATTTGTTTATGCTCCTTGGAAAAATAAATAAACAAGTATATTAAAAGCAATTCTCCCCCATCTTATTTGAAGATATGGACTCTTTTCCTTTAAAAAATAAAGAGAATTAGATTTATCTCCGGTTTTTTATTTATCTTGATAGATCAAAATACTGTGCACGTAGAAATTTGGTTACCGAAGATCTGAAATTGGATGATAATTTGTATAAAAGTTTATGGATTGGCCTGTTGGAATTTGGCTCATCGGAATCTGAATTCTAAGCAGGTATATATGTTTTAAAAAAATAGATAGTTTTTTATGTAGAAAAATATGAAAATAAAAAATTTTAAAATTAAAATATTGAAATTTAGTTGAAAATTTTTAAAATAAAAAAAATATAACTTTTTTAATTATTATTATGGTGAACGCAAATTTTGATCATTTTTAAGTTAGTTTTCACTGGTAGACCTCAATGCAAATGATTTACTGTTGATATACACCATTTTACTTTGATCCGCGATGAAATGAAATTATACCTTGCTTTCTATGTATTAAACTAGTTGATCGCGGAAACTCGTTTCGTTTTTTTCTTCTATTTTTTTAATTTTAAGAAATTGGAGAATTAATTTTTTCTTGCTTATTTTGAAATAATTTTGTTTAACTGTATATTTATTTATTAAAAATAATTTATTATATATTTAAAATTTTAATAGTGTATGTAAATTTAAAATTAGAAAATATATTTAATTTAATATTTAAAAGTTAGTCACGAGTAAAAATTAGGAATAAAAATACTAAATAAGATGATTTGATAATAATAGAAAAAATTGTGATAATAATATATTGTAAGTACAGTTGTTTTTTTTTATATTAAATTTGAAAAGGGAAGATTTGTGTAATGAGTTAGAAAAATGAAGTTAAATATTAACATGGAGGTAAAATTATTTTAAAAAAATTAATGTAAAGTTAAAAATTAGGAATATGATTTTATGTAGTTCTAATTTTGTTTAAGGTAGTAATACATTTTTAGTAAAATAAGAATGAAGAAGAGGATGACTCAAGGGAATTGATCTAAAAAATATTTAGTTATTTGGGAAATATTATTATTTTTTTACTAATATGATTAGTTGTAATTTTTGTAAATAATGTATTTGAATATTTTTACTCTATTTAAATATTTAAATGTGAAGATGATTTATTATTTGATCATGTAATTATTTTTATTAATAGTTATATATATATATATATAATATAATATAATGTAAAACTTTTTAGAAAGAAATAAAGTAGGACTACATAATGGTGGAACGAATTTGATATTAATAATTGCAAAGGAAATAAATTTAATTGGGCGATCATTAATAAAAATGAAATTAAACGAATACATTAAAATAATTTTTTAGAATTTCTGATGGCGTGTTGGTTGATATAGCATGTCAGTCTTCCAAGTCTTGAAATTGTTCCTGAAAGGTTGATGGGCGTAATTTATTGTTTCATTGGTATTCCACGTGTCATCACGTTGCACGATTAGTGGTTGAAGTTGGGCTTTTTTCCAACTCTCAGGTCATTTGTGTATCAGGTTTGATTTGAATTGAATCACGCATAATTTGATTATTAACAATTTTTACTGTGATAATAATTGACTTCAGTGATTTTTACTTGTTTATGGTCTCCATACTTTATAAATTAGGTTATATTTTGTAAGAATTAATTAAACATGTAGTTATGTTGGATTGACAATATTCTTAGGGGTTAGATTTAAAGGTAAGATCGTAATCCATTGGACTTTCAATACTGGTGGCCCTTTGGATAGGTTCTCCAAAGTGGACTATTGGTTGTGTAAACTGGATGGGGTTTAGGTTTATAGAAAAGGTTGTAGGAGGTGGATTCAGAAGACTAAGCATTTGTTCTGTAGACCTTAGCATACAATTCAATGGTAGTATTAAAAGAAAATTCATATTTACATTTCTAAGACATCAAAATTTATTGATATTTGAGCAACATCATACTTAATCACATCTTTGTTTGGTTTTTGAAAGTACAACTTATTGAACGATGTGATGTTTAAAAGTTCCAAACTTATGGAGACTTTTGTCTTTTGGAAGCGTAAAGGTGTAGTTGTATGGCATCCCAGAGAATTTTAGAGAATCACCTTAAAATTGCACACTGTCTTCATATTTCTAGATTTCACCATTTGCAAATAAAGTGACGAGGTAGGAATTGGAACAACTCTCCATCTCTGCGATGGTGAAGTGTTCCATGTAAAGGTGATGAGTTTCAATGTTTGACAAGTGAAAATAGATTGGTTGGATTTATTACGAGGTGTATTATGGTAGCTTATGGTTGAAGGGTAAAAGTTATTATGTTTGTCAAGATTACATGTGATATCTATGTGACAAGCTTAACTAATCAAGTTGGCAAGTCTTTGTGACAAAGTGCATCTCCAATTATTGACTTGTGTTCTTAGTTATCCCATCCACTTAATGCATGTTAGGATCAAGTTTTATCCCATCGAATTCCTAAGTGAAACACTTACCCAATAAAATTTACAAGTCTTGTCTAGGTGGAAGAGCGCATATCCAATTGTTGACACATGTCCTAAGCCAACTCATCTACCCAATGCACATCTGGGTCAAATCTTATCCAATCTAACCTTTGTATGACACCTTAATCTGTCTTCTTCTCTTTGTTTCTATTTTCTATTGTTTTCTCTGCCAGTAATTCAATTCCTATTTTCTTTTCACTTTTCACTCCATCTATTTGTAATAGCATGGTTACATTGTGGAATAATTAAGTTTTGGTTCCTTTTTATGTTGCCTTTAATGCTTGTAAGTAATATCTCTTGAAATTCACTTGCAAATATAAGAATTAATTGTAGGATAATAATATTTTGATCTATTTCTTTTGATCCACTTTTAACCTATTATTTCAATCACTATTAGATTATTACATCACATTATAAAAAAAATCAAAATAGATAATTTAGTGGTGATTAAAGTGATGAGTTAAAAGTGGATAAAAAATGAATTAAAATATCATAATCCTTAATTGGAATAGGTAGTTTGAGGTAAGTGTTTGTCATATTTAGGGATAAAACCCGCAATGGGTAGGAAACGGATATTAAAAATGGATACCCACTACCCGCATGTACGAGTATTTTTGACACCCGCATGTTAACGGGACGGGTATGGATATCATAGTATCCGTATCCGTGATACTCGACCCGCTAAACTTTAATTCACAAAAATACTCTATATATATATATATATATATATATATATATATATATATATATATATTAGTAAAAAATATTTTGATATGTTTTTTTCTCAATAATCAATCGGAAAAAGTGGGCTTGTTGATCAAAGCACTAATTAAAGAATTTTCATTGTGTTGAATGCCATTTTATATTTATTTTTATGATTATTTGGACATGTATGGACTTGAGTTTGTTTGAACTTTATTTAAAATTTATGACAATGATGTATTTTATTTTATTTTATTTGAATTTATGATTAAATATTTATTTTTTAAATAATTTTGTAAATATCCGCGGGTACTCGTGGATACCCGATATGAAAAAAATAAACGGATACCCGCATAACGGATACCCGACGGATATGGATACGGGTACGGAGCAAATATTTATCCAACGGATAGGGTGCAGGAGAGCTACTACCTGTACCCTACCCACCCCATTGACATCCCTAGTCATATTCCCTCCTCTTGTAACACTCTTTTTCTTTTTTTTTATTTATTTATTTTTACTATTATCCTTACTTACCTTCAAATTATTCTACCTTCAAATATAATGATTAAAACTATTTGTACAACTATCTCATTTAATGGAATGTTCTCACTTGTTGCCTAATGTAAGTCATTGACCATAAAATTTTTTAAGTATAAAATATAGTTTAATTTCAAAGATAGATAGGATTGTTTTAACTGTGAAATAGCCTACTTATTAGTAATTTTATATATACATGTATTATGTTATAAATATTATAACTTATTTTATTATTTGAAATATATTATTTTGTAGTAATATTTTTATCATAATTATTTTAATTATAAATACTTAATTAGTTTTGATTCCTCGTATATTTATAATTGTTATATTTATATATTCATAATTTATTATAATAGATACATTATATACAATATCTAAATATTCATATTATTTTGTTAACATATTTATATTATTCTATTTGATTTTTTGTTATCATTATTCTACTAGTACTGTTATTATCATTTTTACTATTTATAATTTCTTCTTTTATCTCTTATGTCTACTATTATTTCTAAGAAATATAATTAGTATTATTTATAATAGTAATATATATATATATAACAATAAAATATTTATAAATAATCTGACGATAAAATATTTATAAATAATCTGTCACAATTTTGCTCTTAAAAAATACTTTAGAGGATGAAAGGAGGAAAAAATATTTAAACTTCCTTATACCTCAACTTATAAATAATGTGAGACTATTGCGCGTGGTAAAAACTTAAGCACCTCAGTCGAGGTCTAAGGATAATGATTGTTCGTCCCCAATGGAGGGTTTAACGGATTGATGGTTCTATTATCGGTCCCACGGTGAGAGTCAATTGTTAAAACCAGAATTTGAAGCGTAAACCTTTGTATATGACAATATCTTAGTGGTGACTCGAATGCTCCTGATGACCCGAATTGAATTCCTTGTTGCTCCAAATGGGGGAGATTACTTGTAAAAGACTCTCTAAATCATTAAGAGAGCCTTATGATCTATGAGAATAGAGTAAGGGGTATGAGAACCTGTATGTATATTGCCTAGAGAATAGTAGATGTATTGATAGAGTCTTTTGGGCCTTGGGTCTAGTGATAAATCATGTAATATAATATCATGCAATATTAGTAAAATAATGACTTACCTCAAATAATTTATAATAATAATAATAAATAATAATAATAATAATAATAATAATGTGATATTTTACCTTATATACTAAATATCATGTAAATATTTGATATCGAGAAATAGTGGTGTAATCAAACTTTTGAGTTTTGTCATAATTATCATTAATATGTGAATTTTTCTCCAATAAATGTATCTTATAATATTCTATAGCCTCTTGGGGATGATGAGATTAATTGGGTCTTATTGGACCACATCACTTAACACATCAATTAACACATACAATTTTACCAAGGTCACTTAAAAACCAATTTATATCTTCGCTTATCAATTCAATAAACAGTAAAATTCTTGAAGATTCAAGGAATTTAACAAATTTAATCTACATCAAAGCCCTTGCATGAAATAATTTCCCGACAAACAAATATCACCGCATTTTATAAAATTCTAAGTTGGAATTGACAACAATGATAGTTTCTTAGTTTTCCTTTTAACATTTTGAAAGAGATTGTTGAGACACATATAAGTATGTCAAAAAAATTCGTACATGTGAATATTTGCAGATAAAACCTACAACGGGTAGACAATGAATATTGTAAATGGATATCCACGAATAACGGGTACGGATATTTTTATACCCATATGTTAACGGGACGAATATGGATATCATAGTATCTCATACCCACTATACTCTAATTTAAATTAAAAAAATGATTAAAAAGTTAACACATCAATTTTAAATGAGTTATTTTCATCAATTGGTCTTACAACATCTTCATTTCTTTATAAACTATCATTCAACACTATTTAAATAAGTTATCATTTTGTTTGAAATTTATGAATGTTATTCATTATATTTTTATTTGAATTTATGGTTAAAACATGTTAAATATTAAATTTTTCTTTTTATAAATAATCGTGGGTACCATGAATATTTTTGGGTATTGAAAAAATAGGCGAGTACCTGCATACCGCATAACGGATACCCATACAAATATAAATATATGGACACAAGACAAATATTTATCCAACACTATAGAATACAAGAGAGCTACTACTCGTACTCTACCCATCATTGACATCCCTAGACACATAACATAAAGAGCGAGCTCCTTATCACTTCAAAATGTCAACGCTAATCAATCATTACTCAATTTTAATTAATTTAAAACTTTAGCCTTTATATCTCAAAAACCTCTATTATTCATGTATCTCTATTTAAAAGAGGAGGAGATAAAAGTTTAGGAAAAGGCAAAGGTGGAAACAATTACTTAGGTAAAAATAGTTACAATAATATTAAAAAAAATGAATAGTCCAAACAAAATTTATGAAATAAATTCTTATATTAAGAAAACAATAATTAATAAGGAAATAATTGATCACAAATTATTTGTTATAGACTTTCATTCAGAGTTATTATTTAATAAAAATGTTAATAAAGAAAATATTATCATAAATTAATTTTCTTATAGACTTTTCAATTATAGTTATTATTGTAATTATTTATTTCTTAATATACTAAAATTTGTAATTATTTGTTTCTTAATATAGATTTATCACAATAAATAATAAAATTTCAGTCAACAACATTACAAAAATAACTTTTATTGTTGTTAATAATTGTAATTAATATTGACTGAAAATAATATCAATAATCAATGTTTATCAAGCAAAAATTATTAATTTCATTAAAAGAAATGAATCAGGACTAAATATAATTAGTGTATATAATATAATAATTGATATAAGAAATAATTATAAATTATTTTAAATATTAGTAATTTTGAATTTATAAAATGATATAACTTAGTTAATGTAAATGTAGTGACTAATTATTTTGGCTTTTAACTATTAATTCTTTTTCATATTTTTGTAATTTATGTTAATGAGTATCTAAAGAGTGAATTATCGGAGTCTAATCGGCCTATTTACCTTTTAAGAATATATTATATTAAAAGTGAATTCTCAAATATCAAAAGTAAAAAAGTTTACGTTGTAATTAATTATAATAAAGTCATACAGGTAAAATTTCCAATGTTTTTAAAATTAATTTATTGTGGAAAGAAAGTATATCCTTATTTGCACTCCAAGCAACTTTTAATAACTTGTTTTTCCTCACAAAGATTTATCTTTCTTGAGTGCTTCTACATCCGCAATATACCACTGATGATACCTAACAAACCGAAAAACTTTCCCTCGACTCCATCACCACCATCATCAATTTTCAAGATGGCCGGTGGCCACCGGCTTTGTTCTCAGATTTTGGGATTCATTCACGCACTTCAATTTCTGTGTTCAATCACAACCGTCCACGGCAAGGTCCCACAGTCCCCGGTTGAATGCAGCAGTTCCGGGTGCATTCTCCGCAACTCCTACGGTGCGTGGGGTGACCGCAGGGACTGTTCTGCCATCAACGTCACATACCCAACTACAGAAGAACAGCTTCGTTCGGCAGTGTCCTACGCTGTCCGAAACAACCTCAAAGTCAAGGTGGTCACCAAATTCTCGCACACCATTCCCAAGTTAGCATGTCCCCAAAGTGCAGGCGCCACTCTGCTCATCAGCACAGAGAAATACGACTCCGGCATCGAAATCGATGCTGTGAATATGGCGGTGACTGCGGACGCGGGTGTGGGGCTCCGGCAACTTATCGACGCGGTTGAGAGTGAAGGGTTCAGCTTGGTGGCTGCGCCTTATTGGGAGGGTGTGACGGTTGCCGGAGTTATTAGCACGGGGGCACACGGTAGTTCGTGGTGGGGTAAAGGTGGTTCTGTTCATGATCATGTTGTGGGGATTACTGTTGTAGTCCCTGGTTCCAGATCTGAAGGGTATGCAAAGGTTTTGAGGTTGGAGGCGCAGGACCCCATGCTTAATGCGGCCAAACTGTCTCTGGGAGTGCTTGGTGCCATCTCCAAGGTCAGGGTATTTTCGTCCTTTACCTTTTTTAATGCTCAATTGAATAATGATATTTTACTCTTTTTTTTTTATATTTATTTTTAATTTATCATTTTAATCATTTCGAAATTATTATATTATATTATTAAAAAAATTCAAGAAAAATAATTAAAAAGTAATTAAAATAATAAGTTAAAAATTAATAAAAAAATATGTTAAAATATCATTATTATATTATCATTCATGATTTCTTTGTCTCATGATTAAGATTTTCTGTCGCTTAGTAAATAGGTGCATGATGAGAGATTTTTTTTTTCTTTTATATCTTTATTATTTAAGAAATAAATTATTATTGTTTAAAATTAGTTAGGACAGTCGGTTTACATGTGAATGAACTGATGTTAATACAATAATATTGTTAAATGAGTAGTTTTTAAAATAACATTAAATAAATATTACATCATGACTTAGTACGATAAAATCTTATAAATTCTTAAAACTCAAAATACAAATAGAAAGAAACATATTAATAATATTTATTTTAAAATTTTAAGATATATAAAAATATTTTCTGAAAATAAAATAAATACTTTATTTAATATTTTTAAGAAAAATATATAAGTAATATTTATTTATTTTAAAAAAAATTGTTGAAATGTTTTGAATTAATTTTACCAATTTATCCCTTTTTGACCCGATTCTGTTCAATCAGGTTATCCTTAAACTAGTCTAAAAGTAGAACTTTATTATGTCAGAATTTTATTCTGTCATATATTTGTTCCCCAAACAAATCTC
>Ga0209389_1003935_pt1 | contig 12179 bp, 9 predicted proteins | sample CowpearedBW_FD_187526 | JGI IMG/M metagenome (GOLD analysis project Ga0209389, IMG submission 187526) | Root nodule microbial communities of legume samples collected from California, USA - Cow pea red BW (SPAdes) (version 2) | ecosystem: Host-associated > Plants > Roots > Nodule | place: USA... | reverse complement strand
CAAGTAGCGGGCATCATGATTCCATGGTTTCTGATGAAAGCACCTGCAATTTTGAGATACTGTAACATGATTAGTCATGGCCAAGGATAATGTGCAGGATACCTTAAATAGAGCCACCAGATTGTTTACATTCTCTCAGATTTACACCCAAGAACAAAAAACTATAATTCTTGTACTCAATTTGACCACAAGAAATACATATTTTACACACATAAAGCTAAACAAAAAGTTATAGCATAAACATATATGAGAATTTAAAAAGGAATATTAAAAAATCAAATTTTCCAGGGCAATTATGGGGCATAAAAGAAAATAAAAGAAGTACTTCTGCAGGTATCTGATAGCTCCAGGATGATTAGAACACTGTTTTGCACAAGTTGGAAAAGTGGACTTTGGACTGCTGTTGCAAGTGGTATAGCAAGCAACAGCTCCTGCACCATGGATATCAGCAGCTGATTTGAAACCTTTTTTATCAGAAAGATCAAGATGGTCCAGTTTACAGCATCTCGTTGCCACATGATAATTGTTTAACTCTTTACTGGTTACCAAGAGGTAGCCAAGAAGGTTCCTGCTCCCAGAAAAATGTACAATAGAAAGGATGTCAGCAACAGCAAAGCTAGCAAGACGGGACTGACATTATTGAAAAATTAGGGCAAAGAAAAAGGAATGACAACTCATTTCCAAATACCGAGAAGGGTATGTTTATTGGATTTTAAAAGTATGAAAGAGTAACTTGATATATTTCTTTCTGTAGCTAATTTACAAGTTGTTAGATGTAATGGGCCTAGGCCCATCTCTTTTGTATTTTCTTATTTATAAATGCATAATCCTATTTGCTCTACACATATTAGGGATTCAGCTTATGTATGTCCCTCTTTTATATATCTAGAGTTAGGTTTATTTTTAGGCTCTCCAGTGAACCCACCATTCACCAATGCTAATTTTTTTTCCAAAAATTGTTCCTTTCAATTTCTAGCATTGCTCGTAGTTTTTTTGTTTTTTTCAAGCCACTATGCTGCCACCACCCAATGTGATCCTGCCACTGCTGTCGTTTGGTCCAGCGACACCAGTTGGTGATCAGAGCTTCAATGCACCAGCAAGCACCAACCCAACTCTCATCGCCACTGCCACCACTTTCCATTAAGCACGCCAACGAATCCTGCCACCTCTACAATGGTGACCACCTGGATCAAACTTCTCTCTAAATCCTCTTTCTGGTTTTGTACCATTTTGATCGGAGTCCATTGGAATTTTCTCAACCTTTTTAGGGTTGGTTCTTTCTTTCTTGGTAACTATTTTCTCTCTCTACAATTATCTATGGCCTCTTTTGCTGCTACTATCTCTATGTCTACCATCCATCTATAATAATTATGTCAAGTGCATCTATCGGTTGAAAAATTATATAGAATTAATTATGATATTTAGGCATTAGACATTAGACTTTGACTTAAGAGTTAGGGTTATGTTGTTCATTTTAATTAGAGTGCAGCCACCATTGGTGAAAATGAGCTTTCATGTTGGTTGAAAATTGATGCTTAATTATGCATTGTACTCAAGTTTACTAGTCATTCATCACTGAAACAACTATTTCATGCTTATGAGACATGTTCAAAAGTTTGGGAACCAGGCCAAATAATTGTACATCAATGATAATCAACGTCTTTATGTTGTTTGTCAAAATATCCTAAACATTGTTGCTCACAAACACCTTGTTAGTATACTACTATAGTTACCTAATGTTAACTTGTACAGGTTACCTTTGCATTGTACAAATGTAGATTTCTTATTATTGTACAACTCTTTCTTTTTATGTAACTTCCGTTATATACTTAACAGAAAACTACTCCTATAAATAGACAATCTATACGTGGTTCAAAGTGAGTGATGATAATAACATAGTTCAGTTAATAATTCATTCTCTCTCTTTCCTCTGTTAACAATGTCTAATACACCTTGGTATAGTGATTGAATATTTGGGTAAAATTCATACTCTTCTTGATGACTTCAATAAATTATAGCCTCCATTCCTTCTCAAAAACAAGAGTAACAATCAAAGTTCTTCATATAGTTGGCTTTACATGAACCTCCTGATGATTATTCACGTGTCCGTGATAAGATCTTGGGATCCCTAGTTGTGCCTACCTTTATTTCCACCTATCCACCCTATTGCGTGTGTCAGTAAATCAACCTCTAAAATACTTTCTTCAATCACCTTTAATGACTCTTTCACATTGCTATCTTAGTGTGATGATTGCAATCACCTTTGCAAGCTAGACAAAGGGAATCACAAGTGTGAACATTGTCACAAGCTCAATCATAGAATTGACTGATGTAATGCCTTACATGGTCATCCTCCTCAATTTGCTCCCTTGCAACCATCTGACTTGGGTCTCACTTCATCTGAAGGACAACTTGATATCTTCAAGGAATTTCTCCAATGATATAAGGATCGTCAGAACTCTAGTTTCATGCTTCTATTGCACACATTGGTACATCATTTGCTAGTCTCACTCACTCCAACTATCTTGACACTGGGCTCTAGACTCCGGTGCCAAAGATCACATTACTGACAATAATTTTTTTTTCTCTTCTTTTCTGTCCACTTCAAGTTATTTACGTTTTGTTACCATGGTCAATGGCTCTAGGGCCTCCTCACACAGTGTTGGTACTATTTGTCTTCTTCCTTCTCTATCTATCAATAATATTATTAATGTTCTAGGGTCTCCATTTAACTTATTATCCCTAACTCGGCTCACCCACTCTCTTGATTGTATTATCTCTTTTACCAAATATTTTGTTTGTTTACAAGACTAGAGTTTCGGTCGGATGATTGACACCAAATATGAGTCTCATGGTCTATATTTATTATATGCAGACATCTACACATGTTGGATCGATATTGGATTCTCCCTCTCTCATCCTTGCTAAGTTGGGATATCCTAGCCTTGCCAAGATGCAACAACTTGTTCCACATACTTTGTTCACAATTTTCGTCCTAGTCTTGATAAATTATTTGTAGAAATTGTTTCTCTCCTTCTCTTAACCATTATTTAATTTCAAAAGATGTCACCTTCACCAAGTTTTCTTTTTACTTTAAGTTCAATCTTTCTATTGATGTGCTTCCATGTGACGAAGTCATTATCCCAGTTATATATAATCCTCTTGTTTTGTCTAGTGTACCTCTAGATCCCACACCTCCACAGACTCTTCAAGTGTATCGTCGACAAGTTCCCCATTGTCCACCAGATGACTCTCTGCTAGTGCCAACTCCTCCTATGTTTCCTAGACCTCTACAACAATGGATCCTACAACAGATTCACTGGAGATACACTTGGCTGCATGAGAATGTTGCAAAATTTGCAATATCATTTGTTGTTCTTCTCTAGTGCACCTCACCATAGAGGATAGCATTGTTGTCGAACATCTTTCTCTTGCTATAGGAACCATGTCGAAGTTTCAGGTGCTTTCGCTTGTTGAACCAACTTTCCAATTCGGTCCCCACCTTCATGTTCTACAATTTGTTGCGAAGCTTGAAGCTCATGTTCAATTCCCTCATAGAATTTTTGGCACTGGAAGGTGGGGAATGCGACAGCGTTTTGGAGGTTTTGAATATAAAAGAGAATTGCATTGTGCACGTACGGTTTCTCTTGCAGTTGACCCCCTTGACGACATCATTGAAGACCCCTCACCTTTCTGGAAACATCTTTAGCGATTCTCTAGCAATAGAAAGGTGGTCGGGCATTGGGAGGTTAAGGAATTATTGATCCTGGGTTATAAAATTATAGAATTATAAAATGATAAAACTATAAAGTTAGAAAGTTATAAAATTATAAACCAAATTATAAAGTTACACGTAGCAATAACTAAACAAGGTGAAAAGATAAGGAAACAGTCACATCACCTAGTTAACTGCCATATCACCTAATTAGAAAAATCTAACATTAGGGACTCAATCAAAAAGTTCCCACTTTATTTGATTTAATCTGCACGGCAATTTACATTCCAGTTCTGCATTTTAATCTTCTGGTTTTAGTAATGTTCATGTTCCATATTTTGCTCGTTGCACATTTCTCTTTTTAGTCAAATTCTGTTTTGTTGTTGCAATCATTAATACACTAAGTTTACTGCATTTTACTTGTCTTTAATTCCTAACTGCTCCATTCTAGTTCCCTTTGCAACTTCCATTTCAATGTCACAATCTCTGTTAACATTCCCATTTTAGTTGAACTTTTGATTATAACTTTACAGCTTTCATTTCATTATGGTCCTTGCATTTTAAATTTTTCGAGCTTTTAGTTTTTATTTGTCACTGCATTTGAATTTGAAAATCCCTAAAATCTTCATTTTAATACAATCAATGAACTCATTGCACCAGCATTCCTTGGACTGACCTAGATTGACCTCTATGCTGCATCAGTAAGGGGCTAACTTAGTTTTGTTTGAAAAAGCTTATGTGGCTGAGTTTTGTTCAGTTATACACAAATTTTTGGGTTAGGACTACGATGAAATTTTTTCTTAAATCGCAAAGATGGCCTTTATTAGCTTATTCATAGCCATGGTTGCTCTTCAACATTGGCCTCTTGAATGTCAAAAATGCTACATAAGTATGTTTTGTCTCGTGAATTGAATAGCTTCGTTGTTGGCTAAACACAGTTCATCATATTCCTTCTTAGTTTCTCTCTTCTCAACGGAATGTTTGGCCCGTCTTTTCCTTTTAAGGAGAAAACAAGCCAAAAAATAGTTGGTCCAAACACTACCTTAGAGTGCATGTTTGAACTCCTATGATTTGTTATGACAACCTCAGCTTCATGGCTTTGAGCACAATCTTATTCCACATTCCAGGACCAAACACATGGACCTATACATTTGTTACGGGAGAAGGTTCTGGATAAGTTACTGGGGGTATTTCATGTTCCATCTCAAGATCATCAATCATATATACCCACTAAGCCATTTTCCATACATTATTCTATGACCTAAGAGATAAACCCAGTGCCTAGTTTCTCAGTTTCGAAGCACTTAGAGCCTGAAGGGGGAATAATAGTATATAATTTTGTTCTCCACATGTGCCAGTAGCTTAGTCAACTCCTAGGTTGCTTATATCAGTTGCTATATCCAGAACATAATAAAAAATGGAACTTACAAGTACCTAATTATAAAAAGGATGGTGTATGACGATTCTAGCATTATTACTAGTGGGATAGGGCTATTACTTGGCCAAATTTGGTATGTTATGGGATTTTACTACTTACATCCTATCAGTATATTTTCAGTTCATTAATCTTAACCTTCTTTTCTAACTCTAACCTACTATCACGAACCATACTAAAATTCAGTGAAACTGAAATAAAAATTCTATTTGAATACTAGTCTTCGTTACAAAAATCTACCTTATCAAACTGTAGTTAGGGAACATGTGCATAGCTTTTTTCAGATGAGCAACTCCACTCCGAATGTCAAGGCTATCACACTCATTTTTCACCTGTCCAAACCATACAATGACATTTTTCCATGTTATCTTCTTGATGGTTGAGTAAAGGAAACAGGAAGAATCAAAATTAAGAGGCAAAAAGATACCAGTTTACTTAGTGCTATTAAAAGGTGCATCCCAGCAATTTCTTCATAATATTTGAGGAAATATCGGCTACCAGTGACAACAAATTCAAGACGATTTTGTCCATCAAGAGCATCGATAGCTGACATGACAAAACTAACTTTTGAACTTTGCAATAGATCCTTTGGCATTTTCACAATGCTAGTGATAACGGCATCCAGTCCACAAATGTAATATACTAATCTACAAATGAAACAAATGGATGTTGCCACAGAAGTCCTTTGCATAGAAGACAGAGTTACAGCAAGGCTTCTGGCTACCGTGAGAGCCAAATCATTTTTACCAAGTTGCCACAAAGAGAAAGCATATACTTGTAAACCTTCTTCATCAAGTGCCCCTAAAAATATATCATACAATGGTGTCAAAAAAAAATGAAAATTCAAATAAATTTTCACGCCACTCTCTCTCAAAACATCCTTCACAAAGAAAAAAAGGTAAATAAATAAATATAGACTAAAACCTACACAAAACATCCCCAAATCACATTATTTACATTTGGCACAGTTCAATCTAACACAGCTTTGATTCACTTCGTAAATCATTCTTATTAATTATGAAGAGAAAAAAGTTAGCAAAGATATCATGAATGAAATTAATTTTGGCAAGAGTTAGTTAACATTCAAACCCAATAGTTGTATGATATATAAAACAATTAAATTGAAGAACCCTAACAGGTAAATTGCAAAATCTAGATCTAAACCTTCTTTATTCAAATTTTCACATTCCTGCAAAGCATCAGCCGCATTCCCTGCCTGTATCAAATAGAAAACATTAGTGAATATCACTTAGGGTTTTCAGAGACAAAAGATTGAGAGATCTTTAGTATAGTTCACCTTAGAAAGCGATCTGGCCAAATTGATTGATATGTCCCTCATATGTGTGTTTTGAATATTCCATGAGCCAATGTTAAATGCATGTCGTGCTAACCTATAAAATGTAGCAGCAGACTTATAATCATTTCGAGCCTCACAAACCAGCCCATACAAATTATGGGATTCAGGATAGTGAGGAGAATGCTGCACAGCCTGCTGAATGGCTCCAAAAACCTGTGATGAGTAACAGCATTGACATGAATTTCAATGTAGGCAGTGTCTTCAAAAGAAGCACCACCACAGAAAGTCACCAATCTTCAATATAATCTAACCTGTGAAGATGAGAGATGTCCACTCAACAAAGCAAGCTTAGTGAGCCCAAGTTGGAATTCAGCTAACTGCATAGTAATTGAAAAAAAAAATTATTGCAACAATCCAACACATACCAGAGAAAAAATTAGGGCTAAAATAATGTATCTGATAATTTCTTCTTTTCCATCCTAGATATGTACCACAAACATTCTCACATTCAACTACAACATCAATGACAAATATACACCAAATCCTAATAACAGGACTATATGTTGGTGTATGGATGTATGTATGAATATCAATACATTTCATGTTAACTAATAGGAATTAGTAAATTACAGGCATTATCTGCACAGCCCGTGAACAACTCTCAAATGCCTCATCTGATTCAAGCTCCCTACTGTACAAAGACGACATATGGTTAGAAAATCGGTAAACTAATTTACATATAGTTTAAACTAAATTTAACATGCTATTACTACATGATGATACAAAAAAATATATGAAATAGGAAATATACCTCATACAAGACTCGACTGACATGCTTGCCCATGGCAATGCAAGGCCAGGATCAATACTTCTAGCACGATCAAACATTTGTCTTGCCAATTGCTTTTCATCAGCTTTACGATATAGCTGAACACATTAAGACGAACACAAGCTAAGAAAATTGCACCAAGAACAGTCTCAATGTCTATCATATGATGTTGTGCATCACAATATGTACGAAAGGTACAAAGATTTCCATGATGTTATTCATCCTTCACTAAAAAAGATATAGGTTTCAACTTAAAGAATGTAATTACGGCAAAAACAAGAAAAGAAATTCATGATGTTATGCATTTGACAGTTTTGGTGGAAACAATACGTATTAGAAGCTCAATATTGGGTTGGGGAAAACTGACTCTATTTAATCACCAAGGTGAACTGAGAGCGAGTACACAGTGTTAAACTCTACAAAATAGAAAGTCGTTGAGCTGAAATGGTTGTAAGTGTTTTATTCATATTCAGAAAATGAAATCAATACAATAAATAAAAGAGATTTTGTATACCCTAGTAATAAAGATATGATACGGGAATATGTAAAAAATGTTCCTAATAATAGATATAAGAAAGATATTCCTGATTATAAAAGTTTTTAGTCTTATTTCTATAATTACAACAAACACAAAATGAGCTTTTGACCATAATAACAAACAAAAGGAAGGAGTTGACTCTAAAAGAAGACTGGAACATTTATAGCACTTATCATTGAATCAACAGCAGGGACATCAGGTGAGGCCACCCAAGCCCTTTAGACTTTAGAGTTCAGGTGCTTGGGACACTGTTTTGGATGTCACGAGAATAAAGCTAAGCCAGGTCTTATATCTTAGACTAATAGGCAATCACGTCATCCTTATGGAACGGAAGCTTGATATTCATCAACTACAACCATTGACAGAGATTCAATTTGCCATGATACAATGAGGACAGACTAAAGTAACACTGCACAAACAACAATGCTTTGTTTCATTGCCAGGTATGCCACTCACACATAAGATTTAGCAAAGAGTGGAGCCACTCACACATAAGATTTAGCAAAGAGTGGAGCCACTCACATTTTCATGTGTATAATTTCATTTTTTTGGTGGGCAGAGAGGAGTTAGAGCATTGTGACACTAGGTCATATTACACCTAGGAGAGAAATGGGTGCGGTAGCAAGGAATCAATCCCTCAAGTAAGAAGCATTGAGTGCAAAGTAAATCTATTTTGTAATCACCTACATATGTGGCAAATAGTGCAGAAAGAAAAAAAGGGATGAGGTTGAACATGAAAGAAGGCAGGAAAAGAGGAGGGGGGTCATAAGACATTGATAGGAAAAGGGATGGCATTAGCAAGAATTTTTGTTCATCAAAAGTGTTCTAAATTTATTTTCATTTTCTAAAACTTTTGTTTTGCCATTCTGACAACAACTAATCCCAATTGTTTCCTATCAGTACTGGAAATCAATTATAATTATTAAGTATCCTTCTCTTTTCTGTCATACCAACTAAGAAAAGTAATTATATTGTAGGACCAACAACTAAGGACAATGGAAATTATCAAGTCAGGTTGTTAATGTTTGTTGATGACATCTAACAATACCTTCCCAAGGTATCCCCAAGCAACAGCTAGAGATACATTCAATTGCAATGCTCTGATCAAGGCATGCTGATTTAGCGCGTTATGATCAGACAAACATCCCAACGCCAGCCAGAACTCATAATTGTCACCTTCAAGTAGCAATGCTCCCATTGACATCCTCTTTGCAATCTGCCTGCTTTGACAACTAAGTTAAGGGGAGGGGAGCACTATAGTCAAGGTCATTTGATTGCATAGAACGTACCGTGCATTTATGTCTTGCTTGTAACATTTGTCTAGTGAATTTATAAGATCGGAAGTTACAGCAATGTCAGCATAAATGTTTGCTTGCCATGGAGACAAATGCAAGGCTCGTTGGTATGAAAATTTGGCATCTCTTGCAGCAAAAAAACAGGTCCTCCTCCAAGAATTTATAGAAACACTGAAAGCTTCCTTATTAGATTCCAATTCTAGAACATCATCAATCCAGGGATAGCATCTAGCATATGCAAGCTGCAACAGTCCAAAATAAGATAAAATTGAATAATACATCAAGTGAAGAAAAATCCATGTCACCATACATATTGTCAAGTATTTACTGCACCACTTCAACAAAAACTACCTATAGAAAAAAAAAATCAATAAAAGCTTTTCAGGACTGAAAAAGTAAATAATACCTGAATATCAGCAAGTAGTTTCCAAATACATGAGAAGTTTCTGAAAAAATAAGCACTTGCCCTTGCAACCTCAGATGCTTCCTGCAGTCAGTTCAACGATGTTTCCTAAATGTTGTAAAAATGGAACTGTCTAACTTAATAAGAAACAACACAACAAATATCAAAAACAAAAAATTGAAGAGAGAAACCTCTAACAGTGAAGCCCCCCATCTATATGCTCCTAGATTGATGCAGTCTTTTGCCAAACCAAGCAGCCCCAAAGCAAGTCCATATTGTGCAGGCACGCACTGTGGTGAAATCTCCAAAGCTTGTCGAAATTGTTCAACTCCCTTCACGTAGAAAGACTCAGTTTAACATATCATCAATAAATAGTAACAGCTGAACACTAATAGAACAACTTCATCACACATTTGTTAGATACAGTACACTTTAATATTTGTCAAGTATGGGTTAGAGACTATCTTCTGCATTTCCTAGGTGCTATAATTGATAAATTATAAAAGAACTACACATAAGTCCAGCCATAACCACCAGAAAAAAAATAAATATACTAAATTCAAAGTCCAACCAGATAATGCTAACTAAAGGCCCTAGAATCCATCCATTAGCTTGTATCAAAGGAAAAATTTTCACAAATGAGGAACTTCTGTTACAATGCCTATATATATTGCAGAATATCAACCAAGAGGTCAGTTATAGATGTCTAACAAATGACAGTTATAAATGACTTTAACAGAAAAGTGCAAGGAAAAAATACGTAACTATTTCTCAAGGATGAAACCAGATTGTATTTCACTATTTGTATGAGAATTCTCTATAATGAAAACAAATAGCCTACATTTTCCAGTCTAACTCTCCTTTGATGTTATGTTGAATCATAGCGCTTAATAACAGAATGAAAAGGAGGAACAAGCTATGAACCAAATGTGATAAAGATATTTCCACTTTCAACCACTGAAAACAACAAAGTCTGATCGGGAAAGGCAACAGGATAATGACTAGTGATTAGTGATTAGCTTAGCGTACCTTGCTAAATGAACCAAGAGTCATAAAGATATTTCCACTTTCAACCAAAGCAAAAACCATGGTATCATCCAACTCAATCGCACGGCCATAAGACTGATGGATAGCCCATAAACAAAAACAGCAATTGGGGGATCAATCTTCCAGATGATTTAAAAGAAATCCAAGCAAAGTGGTACCTTTATAGCTGCAGTAAACCTGCCTAGCCGCTGATAAGCAAGACCCAGAGCCTAAAAAACTTTTAAATACTTATCAAAAAAGGCCCAAAGCCTAATAAAATTTACAAATATTTATAAGAAAAATATAGGGAACGGCAAATTTAATGAAAGAAAAGACTGCTGAAAATTACCTCCCACAAATTAGCACATGTAGGATAGCCTCTGAGGGCATGTTGAAGACTCTGTACAGCTTCACACCATTTCTTTTTGTGAACCTGTAAATTATTGAATAAAAATTAATAAATGGTCAGTCTCAGCCTGAGTTAATTAAAGAGAGGTTTGTTGAGGATATAGACAGATGTCAAAAGAATTTTATTTTGCAAATTAAATTGTTTGATCTGGCTTTGTAGGAAAAATATGTAGAATGCAGTTGTTAGGCGAGTCTACAGAATACAGAATAGTGTGGTATACAGAAAAGGCGAAAGCTGCCTTAATAAATTCTTGAAAAGTAGAAGAAATCGAAAGAAAGAAAAACCTGCAAGAAACCCAATCTTCGAAAAGCCCAGAAAGCTCTCGGTGACATTTCAGAAGCTTCCCGGCATACGACCACCTCTAAACTATCATTTCCACCTTGGTCAAGTAAATTGCACAGAACTTCCTGATGTGAAAAAAAAAATGAAAATCAGAGTTAAGTGAACGAAAGGAAAATCATCACTTCATTTTTCTACAATGTTGATTATTGAACCTTTCAAATGGAGCAGACTAGAAACTACGAAACTTACCCCAGACTCAGAATCATCGGGATTGAGAACAACTGCTCGTTGGTAACACTTAATAGCTCTCTGGGTATCAAGGGAAACGTTGGCGTAATAATGACCTAGATATTTGAAAGATATTCCATTCTTAGGGTTTAATTTGGCCGATTGGATAAAATGTTCAGCCGCTTTTTCCTTCCCTTCTTCTCCTTTTTCCCACAAGAACACACCCTGAATCATAGTTTATAACAACAAAAATAACTTGAAAGTGCGGCAGAGGGAATAAACAAAAGGGCAAGAGGAATGCATTACAATATCAAAGTGTATGGAGGCGTCATCCGAGGACTCCTGCAAGCGCTGAAATAGATGTTCCACCCCTTCTTCCTCCTGAGTCTGAGGGGAAAAAAAAAAGAAACTGAGAGTATGTGACCGAAACCGATGATATGACGAAGATTGATGAAATAGAAAAGCTAAGAACACACCTTGGGTGGTGTGGGTGTTTCGGAATCCATGGGACCCAAGTCCTGTCTTGGTACCGTTCTTGCCACACTGCTGGTGCTCGACTTCGCCCCAGATGTAAGCAATACTGAAGAGCACCGTTTCCACTTCGCACTACCTATTAAATAATTTTGGCTTAAATATTTTTCCCTCTTCTCTTCTGATTTCGTTTCATTAATATATATATATATATATATATATATATATATATATATATATATATATATATA
>Ga0209389_1003929_pt1 | contig 12185 bp, 12 predicted proteins | sample CowpearedBW_FD_187526 | JGI IMG/M metagenome (GOLD analysis project Ga0209389, IMG submission 187526) | Root nodule microbial communities of legume samples collected from California, USA - Cow pea red BW (SPAdes) (version 2) | ecosystem: Host-associated > Plants > Roots > Nodule | place: USA... | reverse complement strand
CTTTTTAAAAAAAAATATTCACGTCTATTGGTATCGCGTAGTGGAATGACTAGACAATGGTCAAAAACCAAGAGGGGGGGGTGAATTTGATTTTTATAAAACTTAACAGATTTAAAAATTTTTCTCAAAATTTTACTAATTAACTTACAACCACAATTACTTTAAATGCAAGTGCAAATAAATAAAGAATTTAGCGAAGAAGATAAACACTGATATTTATACTAGTTCGGATCAAAAGACCCTACATCTAGTTGTTAATCTCTTAAACAAAGAGATTAACTCAATCACTATAATAATCAGAGTACAAACAAATTATAAAAGAGTAAAGGATTAGAAAATACCTCTCTTGAACAACCACAAGAGTTGAACAAAAACTCCCCCTGAGTTATACAGAGGATGACACCCTTTCCTAGCAACAACGCAGTACTCAATCTTCTAAGAACTCATTTAGAAAAAGTTATCGCTCACTCACACTAGGCTTTTCAAAGCTACTTTTAAGAATCTCATAGGGCACGACTTTGCAGTCATAACACAAGAACTCTAAATCTTAAAAAAGGTACTTTTGAAGTTGGAAATTGTGTTCTATTTAAAGAGGTTTTCGAAAGCTAAGTTAGAAATGAAGAGTTGAGTTGAAACTGGCAAGTATAATTGATTACCACTTAAGATAATCGATTATTCTAGTGGTTTTCGAAAACAAAGTTTTGAAATGGCAATCGATTACCCAAAATGGCAATCGATTATCTCATGTACATTTTTGAACAAATAATTTTATACCTGCCAATGGTAATCGATTACCAAAAGTGGTAATCGATTATTTCGAGTCGTTTTTAAAAAGCCAAGTTATAACTGCTAGTGATAATCGATTACCACTAGTGGTAATCGATTAACATAAGTTGGTAATCGATTACCACACTGATTTTTGCGAAACATTAGTTTTTCTTAGAGGAGTTGCGAGCTGACTCTTGTTCTAACAATCTTACAACTAACTAGAGAAAGTTAAGCCTTTTACAATAAGAACTTTAAATATAAAATGTAATGTCTTCAATATCTTCAAGTATTTTCTTCAATATCTTTATCATCATAAAAAAAATTTTAATCAATCTTCTTCTTTTGTCAACAACGTCGTTAATTTTATTCATGACTTTTACCACTAAATTTTAATATAAATATCAATACTTAATTTTATAAGTCATTTTAAATATCAATACCTAATTGAAGCATCTTTTCAAAAGTTGGGACTATATTGACACCTTTTTAAAAGCAGGTATCAAACTGACATATCCAGATGAAAGTGAGTACCATCCGACTAATGAAACTTATTTTTTAACAATTTTTATTATCTTTTTGAAAAATGGTGTATATATGAAAAAGGGAATGTCAAGTAGTGAAAGGAATCGTGGTATGAATAATGAAATAAGTATTGTGAAGTAATGGGAGGATGTGAGAGTGGAAATGGGAGGTGTCGAAATAAAAGTAGGTGGCCTAACCCAAATACACTTCGTCCTTCTTCATCAAATCGTACGAAGGTTCTTCTTCTTCATCTTTTCTTGTGAGCTTCAATGACCAACCTGTGTTAGACCCAAACACTACAAACTCCATTAGACGTAAATATTAATAAAGCAAGTTTCGATGATAACAAAATTCATAATGAATTGAAAAACATGTCATAACGATTCAAGTTCTCATAGGACACACAAATCATAAACTGTAATTGAACGCTCTGAACTTATCTGAAATATATTTGATTATGTCTAACGGGTGCTCATAAGTTGAAGTAATATTTACAGAAAATATATTAGCAAAGATTAGATGAAAAAAGTCTAAAGGTGAAAAGTAGACAAGTAAAGTCAAAGCATTGACCAAACGAGATAGCAAAGGTAAGTTGAGTCAAAGATGAAAAGGTAATTTGTGTTGGTCAGACGACTGAAGTCTAAACAAGTAGAGGAGCCAAGTAAATGAAGTCACAAGAAGAGTAAAGTTAGTATAGGAGTATGTAAATATTGAAATAGTTAGTTCAGCTAAGAAAGGGGTTGAATTGAATTTATAAAATTGTGTTTCCTTTTTGAAAACCTAAATCCTTTTTTTATTGAAGCAAACTGACCACGAAATCAGAAAGCAAGTATTGCAGGGTTGTACACTTTCAACTGATAAAAATAAAAAACGTATTAATTTGTTCATACAACATGATTCAATAAATTAAAATATGAAATCAATCAGCTAATATTATGGAAAATTATGTAGAAATGCGAAATGCATGAAACACAATCAAACAACATGCTTTCTCAATCAAGATATATTCCAATCAATATATCCAAGTTAGTTATATTACTAGATAACGTAAAAACACATGCATAATTAACAAAGATTGATTTAATTGATTTTCTTGAGATTTAAATGATGAATAAGATAAGGGAAAGAAGATCACACAACAATTTTAGACTAGTTCACTCAATAATTGAGCTACGTCTAGTTTATCAAGACAACTTGAGCCTGATGATGCACTATATCAAAAGTTTTACACAATCCCTCAAAGATTACACTTTTGAATAAAGCAAAACACTAAGATTCTTGAATTTCACAAGAATATTATCCCTAACACTGTAAGAATCCCACTTACAGACCTACTTTCACACTAGGAACAACATAAAAGCAAAAGAACAACCAAACTTGATGGAGGCTCTCCCTAGCCAACCTAACACGTGTTCTTCTAGCTTCAACGAAGCAAAAATGCTTCCAAGATCAATCAAGATCTTCAATCAACAATTGCACACTATGTAATCCAGATACAGAGTGAGAGTTTTCCAAATTCGTATCACTATTTTTCGCGCTCAGAAATCTCAAGTTGTTGCTCATGTCTCTAAAAACCAACTTATACAGCTTGGTCATAAGTGAATTCAACAAGTTGATTTGTTCATATAATCTGTTGATTTCACTTGACTTAAGTGAAATCAGTTGATTGAATAACAATTCAACTAATTGAATACATGCTACCAAAACTATATGCAACAAGTCTTTTAACATGTTAAAAAACTTTTTAATAGATTGAAAATGGCACACCTAAGACAAAACGACATCTAACCTATGTCATATAGTCTACGAATACAATAAAACATTCAAACTTCTTGATCACATCATTTCCAGATTCAACAAACTAAAAGTTTGATCATCAACAAATCTTCATCAATTCTTCACCAACCTCATATAATATCATGCACTTGCTTCATCAAATCCATGCACTAAGGTCACTTGTGCTAATAGAGTACAATTACCAATCCACTACATTGATAAGATGAATTAGAAGTGAAACCAAGTGACTACTTAAAAGACTAAATGTAGTCTTAGTGTATGGGGTGAACTAGTGTAAATTTGTGTGTGTAATCTCTTAATTAAACTCATAAATTAATTATTTTACAACTATACAAAATGGATAAAATGTATAGAGGCTCTACTTATTTATTTATTTATCCCCCATTCTAAAGCCATCTTGCACCAAAAGTCTAGAGTCGATGTGATGACAAACAATGACGAAGGAGAGTCGTGTGGCTCCAGTTGGTGGTGTGTTGTATTGTTATTATTGAGGCCTGTAGGAGGTAGTCGCGTTGGACCGATTGAGAACGTCCTAAACGAGAGACCAATGTTGGTAAGGGAAAGAGTGTAACAATCAACACCTCCATTAAGACAAGCACGACGTAACCATTGATCATTCAACATGAACGACGAGCAACTCATCACAAAGGAAGTAGATGTTGGTGACAACGTAGGGAGTGCCCCAGGTTCGAACATGTTTGCGGTGAATATGGAGGGGAAATTGGAAGAATATAGGTGGTCCTTTATGTTACGTGGGACCAAAGTGATAAAGAAGATGATGAACAATGCAATGGATGGTATCCATCCCTTTGTGCACAATGTTATGCATGAGGATGATAATTGGTGGAGAACAAGAATGGTACTTGATAATGAAGGCTAGATGACGGTGTAGAATCAAGCCTCTATTGAATGCGATTGGGAAAAAGACATAGAAGCTAGGAATGGGATTTAGTTTGGAGAGATAAAGACTATGATGGAGGGTGGAAGATGGAGAGGGTGGATCGTAGACCAAATGGGTTAGAATGGAAGGTGTCTCCATGTACATGTGTGTGAGGATGAATTGGTGATTACTGGAAGCGTGTTCTTTGGTGGAAGAAAATTGGAAAATAAAAAATGCAACCTCTCACTAGTGTGTTATGCATGTGTGTGAAGATGGCGATGAAAGGTATTTAGTGGTGTTTAAAATTGAAGGAGCAAAGATGAATGTGGAAGATAGTGGTGAGGTTGTGTGTGAGGTGTGAATGGTTGTACAATGGTGATTGAGTCAGTGCAATGGTCATTTGCATACAAAATATAAAAAGGCGATGAAGATGATGATGGACAATGAGGGAGAGGTTGAGATTAGGTGTTGGATGGATGAAAGGAACCAATGATAAATAAGATAAATGTCTACCTTGGTTGGTGAGTGATGAGGGGAAACTTTGGTTAAGATTTTTTTTTGTCCATTGGACTTAAGTCGCAAAAGCCTCAACATCACACAATATCAAGTTTTAAATGAGTTATTCAATTGTGTGACCTATTGGCAAGCGCACCAAGTTAGTTGTAATACAACTGAATGAGAGTTATCGCATCCACAAGGATTAACAAATATATTGGTAGTTGGATTTTGGGATATTCGTAGAAAAATAAGGATAGTAATATATATTACATGGATTTATTGGAATAGAGGTTATGATTGGATTTCATCTCATCCACTTCTACTGCACCATTACTGATCTTATCTAGTTAATATGCAAATCATTCAATATCCTAGAAGTGCTCTAAAGTAATTCTAGATCCACTCCTACAACATAGAACCTAAGGACTTCAAATTCAGTGTAACTCCTCAACTCCTGATTGAATGAATCCTTGCCTTAAGTGTTTTATCCTGCTAGAGCCTTAGATATATTCCTAACATCTAAAAGTAGGAGGTAATTTAATTAGACCATGGTTTAACATTAGTTTTCCAACTCAATCTAAACTAATGAAATAAGATGAGTGATCAAATCATCCAAGCAATAAAGCATAAATCAAATCAAAAACATTTGAATGAAATGATAGATAATATTCAAGAAGTAGGAGTATAGAGAATTAAAATTGATCACATTCAACCTCAACACGAGAGAATTCAACTACTCATATAATATTGCAGTACAATTCCAGCAAAAACTAGACATAGAATTTACCATAAGTGAATCTCTCTCTAGCCTTGCAACACTGTATTCATACTTTACTACTACTTATCTACTTCTCCACTCAATGCATAAAACCAAGACATTTATTTATAGAAATTTTCATCGGCACTCAATTCCAACCTTTGGGCACTCAGTTGTAGAGGTTTTCTTCTATGCATGGTTTTCTTCTTTCTTTGTCACCTTAAGTGCTCAGTACTTTTTTTTGTTGCTTAAGTTGTGCACCACAATTTAAGATTAGTTTCTCAACTAAATGCAAACCAATGAAATGAGATGATTGATCAGGTCATCCAAGCAATAAAGCATAAATCAAACCACAAACATTTGAATGAAAACATAAATAAATATCTAAGAAGTATGAGTACAAATAATTATAATTGATTACATCCAATCTCAACACTAAAGAGTTCAGCTACTCATATAATACATTTCAACAACATCTAGACATAGAATTTATCATAAATGTATATCTCTCTAGCCTCACAACATTACATCCTTACTCTACTAATACTTTTTTACTTCTCCATTCTATGCCTAAAACTAAGACATGAGGTCACTATTTATAAAAATGTTCACCTACGCTCAGCTCCAGCCATTGGGCGCTTAACTATAGACGTATCTTTCTAAGATTTTCTTCTTTCTTTGTTAGCTTAAGTACTCAATGACATTTTCTTGTTGCTTAAGTTGTGCACCACACTTGAGTTTTCTTTAATCGCCTTTGACTTTTCTTCTTAACCACCTTTAGTGCCCAATGTCACTTTCTTGTGGCTCAGCTACAAAAAGTCACATTCTAGATCTTTCTAAACCATCTTTATAGCGCTCAATGATAAATTTTGGGGTTGAGTTGGATCATCCTTTAGGAAATTGTTGTAAATCATCATAGATTCATCAATTTCTTATTTTTCTGCTTCTTAGTACCCTATTCTGTAATTCTAAGCTAAATGGGTTTGAATTAATAAAAAATATATCAATGTGAATGTGATGGAGATGGAATGTGTGCACCATGTAAGTTAGAGAAGAAGAAAAGTAAAAACCAAGTTAGTCGGATAGAGAAAAGGTAAAAACCTGGCAAACTATGAATGGAAAGGATTTTAGGTCGAGGTGTGAAAAAGATGTAAAAGGTGAGATTACAAGACCTAGGTCAGAAGAATAATGATGGAAATGGTGAAAAGAAAAAAAGTGGAGCAGTAAGTGTAACATCCTGGCAGGATATTACTTAAAATAATTAAATAAAATAGAAATAAATATGTCATTTATTAATTAATCCATTTCCCAAACAAGCGGGAAATTTCAAAACTTTAAAGTCCAATGATATGATAGTTAATAGTCAAAATATCCAGAATTCACATTTACAGATTTAAAACCAAAATATAAAAAAACAATAATTCAAATTACAAGAAAGTTTAATAATAGTCTTTATAAAATACCCATGTATGTTGATCCCTCACTCCGCCACTAAGCATCTCCTAGCTCACCTGAAACATTATCTGCTCCCGGATAACAAGTTACCTGATCATCGCCACACACACAGATAGGGTGAGCTGTGCACATAATCATAATTAAATATGAAATAATTCCCAGCCAGTAAATAATTATTTATTTATTTCCAAAAACACCCACTTCCCCCCACTCATAACCAATATGAGTTCATGCATGTATTCTAAAATCGGGATTTCATGTGCTTCCATGACCCTCTTCACCTCGTGGTCCAACCTACAAGCCTATCCTGCTTATAGTCCTGCTTCACAGACTCTTACGCCCGTTCATCCGAGCTCCTCACTTGGACCCGAACACGCATACCCGCCTTTCCTACTATAAGCTCCATCGCTCATAGCATTCCCAAGTTGAGCATGAAATGAACTCCCTCGCTCATTCATCCCAACAAGAGTACCTCCGGTGAACTAAATAGTTCACATTTCGCATGCGGTCCACCCATCACGAACTCCTCGCTCGTGACTCAAGCGAAGCACATCCCGAATTTCCAAGGACTTAGTCCTTCAAGTCCAAACACCACAAACAATTACATATAATTTCCTTAACTTAGGAAATACCACTCAAACAGCTCAAATAGTGCATACAAACTGAACTTCTCCCCATTCTCGCTTAAGGCATGTGCTTCGCCCAAGTGAGCGCATTTGTCTCGCCTAAGCTGAATCACCTTGTCTGAGCGAGCATGAAACAGTGGCTGCACCCTAACATCTCGCCTAGGAGAGCCCTACTCGCCTGAGCGAGACGTCGTTCGCCCAAACACACACACAACTCCTCGCCTGGATGAGGATATCAAGATAAGCGTAACAAAATTCTTCGCAACCTCGCTTGGGCGAGCCACTCTCGCCTAGGCGAGAATATCTGTCGCTCAAAACCCCAAACTTCTCGCCTGTACGAGAAGTCATGCTCAACGCTTACAGGTCTCATTGCGACCTCGCTGAGTCGAGCCAATCTCGCCTGAGCGAGTGAACGAGTCGCTCAACCCAAAAATTTGTCGCCTGCACGAGACACTTGAACCAAAACCCTGAACAAGCTTCTGCAACTCTCGCTTAGGCGAGAGGAACTCACTTGGGCGAGAATTGCAAAGTTTCGTATCTGCTCACGCACACCTCTCGCCAAAACCAAAACCAAAACCCCACTCAATCATTACCAACATAATACAATGGCAAGCAACCCTCAGAATCATATTTGATATTCATTTGGACTACAAAAATTAGAGATTTTAATCAACAATAATACTTCAATACCAAAACCCTCAACCTAATCATACAATGCATCACAAGGCTTTACCACATCAACCAACAACCAAATTTTCAATCTCAGAATAGGCCACACGAAATTCACAGCATGTGGATACCAATTGAGAGGGTAAAGAGCATAATCACCACACATAATTTATACACATAAATACAACATCCCCTAACCTGAAATTCTTGGTTAAACTTGGGGAAAGATGGAGGTTCCTTGGTTCCCCAATACTTCGGCTTCAGCCCCCTGCACACCCAAAACTCCTCTCTCACTCTCTAATTTCGTTTTCCTCTCAAAACCAGTTCACAACACTGCCAAAAGCCTTTCTTTTCCCCTAAAATAGCCTTTTATATGTGTCTTAATTTTGGGATTAAGTGCTAAAACGAAAAATGAGACTAATGGTGCTTTGAATTTCCAATTAAGGGTAATTACTTAGTGGTTTAATACTGTTTTTCCAGCCCTTTGGCTGCTCCTCATTCTAGTTTTACCTTTGCCCTTTCACCTCCACTCCAAGCTAGAATTAGCAAAAACAAAGCCTACTTTATGTCCATCAAGGTTTGAACCTGTGACCCTCCACTCATAAGGCCAAAGCACAACTATTATGCCAATTCAAATTTAGTGATAACTATTATAATCCTATGATTATAATATCACTCACTAGTCACAAATATATTATCAAAATAATAATAAATCAAATAACACACAAAAGGCATACATAAGACTTGAACCCAAGTCCTCTCACACAATTAAGTACTTTCAACCATTTGAGCTAGTACGTTTCCACGTCGTACTAGTTAACATTTAATGTTATAAAAGTCCCTTCCTCCCGCATTTATTAATTAATTAAATATTTAGTTAATTAATTTCCACGGGTCTTACATTCCCCCACCTCAAAAGAATTTTCGTCCTAAAAAATGAGACTTACAAAAAAACAAGTGAGGGTAAGTCCTCCTCATGACGTCCTCCATCTCCCACGTCATCTCCTGTGTCGTCTCATCCCAGAGTACATTCACCGTCTTTAACTCCTTGCCCCTAAGTTGCTTGACTTGAGTATCCAGTATACGAACCAGTCTGACTAGCATGGTCAGATCCTCTCGCACTTGCACCTCATCTGACTCTAACACATGGTCTGGTCTTGCAATGTATTTCCTTAATTGCGAGACATGGAACACATTATGCAAGTTGGCTAGGTGAGGTGGTAGAGCAATCTCATACGTCGTTGTTCCTATTCTCCGTGTAATCTGATAAGGCCCTATAAATCTCGGAGTCAACTTCCTAGATCTAAGAACCCTTCTGATACCCGTGGTTGGAGTAACCCGGAGGAATACATGATCTCCTTCCTCAAACTCCAATGGTCGTCTTCTCTTATCGGCATAAGACTTCTGCCTACTTTGAGCTACTCGCATCCGTTCCTGAATCAATTTGACTTTACTAGTCGTCTCTTGCAGAAACTCTAGCCCAAGTACAAAGGCTTCACCATCCTGATACCAGCACAATGAAGTTCTACACCTCCTTCCATACAATGCTTCATAGGGCGCCATGCCAATACTAGAGTGGTAACTATTATTGTATGTGAACTCCACTAGCGGTAATACATCATTCCAATTTCCCAAGTGGTCTAGCACACAAGACCTCAATAGATCTTCCAGCGATTGAATACTCCGCTTAGACTGACCATCCATCTAAGGGTGATAAGCCGAACTCATTCGCAACTGTGCACCCAATGCAACTTGCAAAGATTGCCAGAATCATGATGTGAATCTAGGATCTTGGTCTGACACTATGCTCTCGGGTACTCCAAGTAATCTCACCAATTTCCTCACATACAATTTTGCTAGCTTGTCCATTGACCACTTCTGATTCATCGGTAAGAAATGTGCACACTTTGTCTACTATCACTCAAACTGAATCATGGCCCTTTGTCGACCTCGGAAGATGTGTCACAAAATCCATAGAGATACTGTCCCACTTCCACTAAGGTACGTCCAGTGGTTGTAGTGTACCTCCCGGCCTTTGGTGTTCAATTTTGGCCTTTTGACATACCAAACATTGAGCCACAAAATCTGCAACATCCATCTTCATTCCGTTCCACCAGAAGGACTCCTTCAAATCATTATACATCTTAGTCATACATAGATGTATGCTAAGATGACTCTGATGGCCCTTCTTCAGAATCAGCCTCCTGAATAAAGGTCCTCCCGCCACGCACACTCTACCTTTAAAGAGTAGAATTTCGTATGCTCCCATCTGATAGTCTTTCCCTTTCTCTGTACCCAACCACCCTACAAACTATTGTAATTCCAAATCGTGTCCCTGAGCCACACAAATTTCATTCAAAAATTCATTGGTGACTTTCAACAAGTTGGTTGCATTGTATGGAGTCTTGCCCAAACTGCATTCCCAGATTCATATCTCGGAGTTCTCAATCAACTCTAACTCCTTTATCATCATACATAACATGTGCATCTTCTTCCGACTCAAAGTGTCGGCTACAACATTTGCCTTGCCCAAGTGATAGAGCAATTTAAAGTCGTAGTCCTTCAGATACTCCATCCACTTGCGCTGTCTCATATTCAGCTCCTTTTGATCAAACAAGTATTTTAGACTCTTGTGATCACTGAATACTTGAAATTGAGAGCCATACAAATAGTTCCTCCATGACTTAAGAGCGAAAACAATAGCTACTAGCTCCAGGTCATGAGTCGGGTAATTTTTCTCGTGTACCTTCAATTGCCGCGAGGCATACGCAACTAGCCTCCCTTCTTACATTAATACACACCCCAACCCGTGTACCTTCAATTGCCGCGAGGCATACGCAACTAGCCTCCCTTCTTACATTAATACACACCCTAACCCTAGGTAAGAGGCGTCACAATACACCTCAAACTTCTTCTCAGTATCAGGAATTACCAACATTGGAGTGGTAGTCAAACAACTTTTCATCTCCTCAAAACATTCTTCACACTTCTCTGTCCAAGAAAATGGTTGATCCTTCCTCGTGAGTTGTGTCAAAGGATTCACCTTCTTTGAAAACCCCTCCACAAACCTACTAATAATAACTTGCCAGGCCCAAGAAACTCCTCACCTGTTACGGTCTTAAGCCTTTCCCACTTCAGCACAGTTTCTATTTTGGCTAGATCCACTGCGATACCTTTAGCTGAGATTACATGCCCAAGGAATTGCACTTCCTCAAGCCAAAATTCGCACTTGGACAACTTGTCGTATAGCTGGTGTTCTCTAAGCACATCCAATACCACCCTCAAGTGATCAACATGATCTTCGCGAGTCCTTGAGTAGATAAGAATGTCATCAATGAAGACGACAACAAACTTATCCAACCAGGGTCAGAAAATCCTATTCACGTAGTCCATGAATACCGCCGGTGCATTCGTAACTCCAAATAGCACAACCACATATTCATAGTGGTCGTATCGTGACCTGAATGCGGTCTTTTGTACATCCTCTGGCTGCACTAGGATCTGATGATAACCCGACCTCAAGTCAATTTTGGAGAACACCTCAGCACCCTTCATGTTTTGGGAATACCAAACTGCGCCGTCCACAATTAATTATGATGTGATTGTTAGACAACCTGTCCATCCTCAATATCACATCCAGTCCATCTAAGGGCAAGCACACCAAGTTCACCTTGAATCTGCGACCTGCCACTACCATTGAACACCCAACACAGACTGAACTGGTAGCTACCTGACCTGAGGAAGGAGTTGACCCCTCACTCAACTGGCTTCTCACACCCACACACAAAAGGCATACATAGGACTTGAACCCAAGTCCTCTCACACAATCAAATACTCTCAACCATTTGAGCTAGTACTTTTCCACGTTGTACCAATTAACATTTAATGTTATAAAAGTCCCCTCCTCCCGTATTTATTAATTAATTAATTACTTAATTAATTAATTTCCGCAGATCTTACAGTAAGAATAATAAAAAGTGTGGGTTGGGCTTTTAACATAAAAACAAGGTGTAAAAAAGAAAATGAAAACTAAGTGACGTGAGTATTACGAATGGTATTGGTCAATAATCCCACATGGAAATATAATTCTAAAAGAAAATCAACTGTGTGGAGACATGGGGTATCGTCCTAACCTAGAAATAGGGTATAAAAATAAAGAAAAGGTACGTGAAAGTATTAAAAACATGATTGGACTATTTTTTTTTCTTTTCTC
>Ga0209389_1003920_pt1 | contig 12192 bp, 7 predicted proteins | sample CowpearedBW_FD_187526 | JGI IMG/M metagenome (GOLD analysis project Ga0209389, IMG submission 187526) | Root nodule microbial communities of legume samples collected from California, USA - Cow pea red BW (SPAdes) (version 2) | ecosystem: Host-associated > Plants > Roots > Nodule | place: USA... | reverse complement strand
GTATGTTGTTCTGTTAATGTATATTTATGATCATATTGTTTATCTAATTTTTTTTTATTATTAATATGATAATATAATTAGAAATTAGATTTATAGTAATTAATTAATGATCATAAAAAATATTTATTTAAAATTTACTTAAATATTAATTTACTCAATGTATATTTATAAAAGTTTTGATTCCAAATTATAAAATGGTAATTTTTTTATTAAAAAAAAACTTTGTAATTTGAGAAGTTTCTAATTGTTCAATATTTTTATTTAACATTGCTTATCTCAATTTATATTTATAAAAATTTTGTTTCCAAATTATAAAGTGCTAAAATATTTTTTTTTATTAAAAAAAACTTTGTAATGTGAGAAATTTATAATTGTTCAATATGGACTTAAGTTTCAATTTTATCGATCTAGGAGGTTGATTATTGTTATTGTCATGAAACAAATAGTCATAACAAAGATAATAGAGTGGTACCAATTATAATAATGTTTTAAAAAATATTTATGATCAAGTATTAATTTTAACATTAATATATTTATGTATATTGCTCTCTTAATGTATATTTATGATCATATTGTTTATCTAAAATTGTTTTTATTATTAATATGATAATATAATTAGAAATTAGATTTATAGTAATTAATTAATGATCATAAAAAATATTTATTTAAAATTTACTTAAATTTTATTTAACTCAATGTATATTTATAAAATTTTTGTTTCCAAATTATAAAATGCTAATTTTTTTTTATTAAAAAAAAACTTTATAATTTGAGAAGTTTCTAATTGTTCAATATTTTTATTTAACATTGCTTATCTCAATTTATATTTATAAAAGTTTTGTTTCCAAATTATAAAATGCTAAAATCTTTTTTTTATTCAAAAAAAACTTTATAATTTGAGAAGTTTTTAATTGTTCAATATGGACTTAAGTTTTTATTTTATCAAACTTAAGAGGTTGATTATTGTTATTGTCATGAATCATAATCGTAACAAAGATAATAGTGTGGTAACAATTATAATAATGTTTTAAAAATATTTGTGATCAAGTATTAATTTTAACATTAATATATTTATGTATGTTGCTCTCTCAATGTATATTTATGATCAGATTGTTTATCTAAAATTGTTTTTATTATTGATATGAAAATATAATTAGAAATTAGATTTATAGTAATTAATTAATGATCATAAAAAATATTTATTTAAAATTTACTTAAATTTTATTTAACTTCAATCAAATTTAATCCACAAATTTTAAATATTGATATATTATTTTAATAATTTTGAAGATAGTTACTTTTTTAAATACATAAAATTATTTAAAATTTGGTAAATGTATAAAAAAAACTTTAAATGTATTTCTTAACTATTAAACTTATTATTATTATATTTAAATTACAATTAAAGAGATGTGATTACTAAATATATAAAAAAAAATCACTAAATTAATTTCTACATAATAATTATACATTACTAAATTAATTTCTAAATTCCTCTCTTTTTCATTTTTCCAAACCCTTTCCCGCCTTGAAAGAAATAAAACTTTTTTATTTTAAGTTTGCCTCCCACATGTTTCTTAATTCCCTCCCCGAGTGCCCCCTCCGCAACCCTAACTTTCCTTTAGATAACATCTCCACGATCTCTCAACGTTGGAGGCGTTCTCGGAAAGGCTCAATTGCGGTACAAGAATATCGTTGTTGTGCTTCAGACCATTTTAATTGCCATTCCTATATTCTCTTGCATTGTTAAACTGTTTCGGACTCGCGGTTGGATTTTCGTGATTGGGTTCAATCGGAATTGGTAGCCAACCTTTCAAAATCCAAATCAAAATCGTTTTCGGAGTGAGAGAAGCATCGTTGCCGACGAAGGCGCCTCACCGTCGTTCTACGGTAACACGTCTTTTCTTCTCTCAACCTCACTCCCTTGATTTCCTTCTTCTCCTTTTCCCTAGGCGTTGCCACGTCGTTTACTCGCTTCATTATCCGTGAATTTCAGAGTTCGGATGTTGAACATGAATTGTTGTGTTTTCTGAAAAAGAAATGGAAAAATCTGTGATTGATTTTGGAATTTGCCTGTTTCGGAACAATTTAGGTTTAAGTTGGGGGAGGATTGTAGCGACTCTTGGTGACCATCTTTCATCCAAATTCTAAGGCTTTTTTACAATGCTCCTATTCTTGACATTTTCTTTTCCTTCATATGTTAAAAGTTGTTTTTATGAAGAGATAATTTTCCTGTTTTAACTTTTGGTTGTGTGATAGACTGTAGAGAGTAGTCCATGTAGTGAAAATAGTGAAGGAGAAGCAGTAGCACTGTCTCAATTGATAATTATTGATTTGTGTTTTAAAAAATATTTTCCAATTCCTTCTCATTGCATAGATGTTATACTGCAGCATTTAACATTATGCAAAATTCATGGTGTTCTGTAGGGTTATGCAGCTGGAAGTGCAGTTCCAAGTCCTCTGAAGAATGTGGAGAAAGCCTTTTTAAAGAAGTATTGGGCAAAATGGAAAGTAGACCATACTGGCCGCGAGTAAGTGTATCTCATTGTACAGTGAATGCTATCCCTTTATTTTAAAATTTAAGCATTTACTATTTTCACGTTTTCTTGGAATTACACTAAACTTTGCATAATGTTCTTTGTGGTTGGATTTTCCTTTTTTTTTGCTGTCTAGTTATTCATTTATTATTGCCAATCATGAACTAGCCTAGAATGTACCGAAATAGGATAGAAAAATGCCATAATTTAAGTTAAATCAGCCACCTGTTTAAATATTGAATCCACCAAAATGTGACAATTTAATTTAAAATTTATTACATTCCTTCTTAGTTTCTCTCTTTTTAACATGGTACTAGAGCAATATCATCCTCCATGGCTTGTTTTGTCACTCATCCTTTCAACATGTTAGTACATGTTTGTCATCCAAAACCCGTACATACATATGGTTTTCCTGAATGTGCAATTCTTTATAGCTTTGTGAAGTGTGATTAATTTTGTTGTGCAGGTTATTTCAAAATTGAATGAAGGTAGAGCTAGTCATATATACCTTACACCTTACAGGGACTCCAAATTGACTAGACTACTTCAGTCTTTTCTTAGTGGCCATGGACGTATATTTGTAAGGCTTTATAGAGTACTCAAAATGAGAATTTCTAATTATATATGGTGGACATATTTATGTAAAGTTAATATGTCATATTTTGTTTGCTTGGCACTAGAAATCGACAACTTGTCTTATTTGGAAATATAAGGTATATTTACGTAGACAATTTTAATTTCTAAAAGATTTTGTTAACGTGTATCTCTTTTAAATTTATTTTGCAGGGGTTGGAGTGTGGGGGATATTTACTAGAAAAATCCATATAGTTCCAATAATAACATTTTGCAGGGTGTAAATTTTGCGTAAGGGATCATTACTTTACATGATGATATGATATATTTTGCATGTTTCAATTCTGTAAATTTTCATTCATAAGCACTTGAGAAAGTTTTCTTTAATAAATATGATTTCATAAATATTTAAGTAAGATGACTGATACTTATTTAAAAGCATTTTATAGTAGTTATTTATGTTGGAGATATTTTATAGATTGAATGTTATAAATATTTGTAATTGATGTTTGTAGGGAGAAGTGGTTCTGAAAGGCTGGTAGCTACCTCAATTTGCATTAGTACGCGAATCAACAAGATATTGGGAAGTGAAAAAGCTTATACGCATGTAACAAAAGTGGCTCCATTCGTTTGGGTGCAGAACAATATTTAGTTGTTATTAGGCAATTCTTTAGTTTTAATTAGGCTTTTCTGTTCTTTTCTTTTCTTTTCTTTTCCATGTTCTTTTCTTGAATTATTAGTGTTGGATGTTACTTTTACACATAAATAGTTGTTTGTTTGAAATTGTTTAAATATTATAAATTTTGGCATCCATATTTATGCTAACATTAAATCTCATATGCTAATTGTTATTTAGCATAATTAAATTTGTAGTAATTATAGTAGTTTAATAAATTGTTTACAAGTTTGATCAAAATATTGTATTTAAGAAGGTACAATTATGTAATAAAAGGGGTCTCTATTTTATTTGCAAAATGTTTTTAATTTTTGTCATTGATTTAGCTATTAAAAATTATTTTGATTAAAATAAAAAAATAGATGTCATTAGCGACCAAAAAATAATGGTTGTTGTGTTATTATATTAGCGACCGAATTAGTGACTGATTTTTTTTTTTAATTTAATAATTTTTTTCAAGTTAGTCACCGAAAAAAAGAGTCGCTAATTTTATTTTATTTTATTTATTTTTGCGACCGAATTAGCCACTGAACTTTTGGTGGCTAAATTGGTCTCCATTGAAGAAGGTGACCAATCCTTTTTGCGACAAATTAGCGACCAAAATTTCGGTAGCTATTTAGCGACCGATTTGTAATTCGGTTGCTAATTGATTTGCCACCAAGGTTTTTGCTACTACATATTTTCGGTCACTATTTCGGTCGCTAACGGTTTAGCGACCGATTTTATACCTTTTAGCGACCAAAGTGGGTGGTCGCTAAAATGCTTTTTTTTTGTAGTGACCTTTGATTGAATCAATTCGATCACCAAGTTAGGATGCAAAAGCCACTGGACAATATACTTTCAATCGATCAAAAATATAGTTAATCGATTGATTTTACTAAACAGATTCTGTTCTGGTATAATCAATCGATTGAAACAGAAAAAAAAGTCGACTGAAATACTGGGAAAAGTGCAGAAATGGAGATTTGAGTTTTAAACCATGAACAATGCACAAGAATGATCAAGACAGGTTCTAATTGATTATGCAAACATGCTCAAAGTTTTAGACGCCGTGAAAACACACAAGAACATGAAAAAGATTATTTAAACTCAAGTTCTTTAAACTTTAAAAGATTATGCAAGAGATAAGGGTTAGAGAAAAGCTTGGATCATAAGATTTTTATACTGGTTCACTCAAACCTGAGCTACATCCAGTTTGTCAAGGCAACCCGAGCCTGACTTTGCACTATTTCAAAAGATTTACAAAGTATCCACTCTTACACTTTCAAAATAAGAAAATACCACAAATAAGACTCTTGAATCACACAAGAATCACACCAGCACAGTAAGAACCCTTTTGCAGACCTGGAAAACCACCAGGCATACACACAAAGCTTGAGAAAGATCAAACCTTAGTGATAGCACATCCCAACCTACCACAAACCACTTTCTCCAAGCTTCAAACACAAGCCAAAAGCTCCAAGAATTGATCCAAGATCAATCTTCAACAGCTACAGTCTGAATGATCACGAAAGAGTGAGAGAGATTTCCCAAGTTTTCAGAATAATTTTGCACTAAAAAATTATCAACTTCCCTCTCTTTCAAAAATCACATCTCTTATAGTCAAACTATTACGAAATTCAACAGGTTGATTTCTAAATCAATCGGTTGATTTCACTTGACTTAAGTGAAATCAGTTGATTAAAAAATAAATCAACTAATTGAATAAGTCACAGTTTAAGACTATTGTACTCAACCCTTTAACATGTTGAAAAACCATTCAATAGATTAAATGAGACATTTTAACCTGTTGAAAAATCATTCAACAGATTAAAAAACACAACAAAGAGAAATACATCAAATTAATGCTACAAGGTCTACAATATGAATTACAAACTTCAAATACACTTTCTTAATGATTTATCTATGTGGAGAGCACACGTTCCAGACTTGATCAACATGAATACCATCAAACCTCCTTGTCTTCATCAATGTAGGCTTGATTCCAATGGTAATGGCTTCTAAGTAGTTCAAAAAGCTTCATCAAAGCTTCATCAAATCTTTATCAAATCTTCAAGAAACATATCACCTTGGCTTCACATGTCAACAAACTTAATGACTCCAGTACTCCACAAATCATTAGTGCCTTGTCTCATGATTTGTTATATGTGTATTGCTGATATAAGAAAGCAAAAGAAATATGGGATTCGTTGATTCTCAAATATACTGTGAAAATGTTGCTCGACAAAGATTTGTCATAGGGAATTACTGTAAGACCCGTGGAATTTAATTAATTAAATAAATAATTAATTAATAAATGTGGGTGGGAAAATCATTATGACATTAAATTATGAAGAGTATGACGTGGATAAGTACTAGCTCAAGTGATTGAGAGTACTTTGATTGTGTGAGAGGACTTGTGTTTGAGTCCTATGTATGCCATTTTGTGTTATTATTCATTATTATTTTAAATATATGATAATCATGCTGTGAAATAATATGTTAATTGGATGTTGATTGTTAGCAAGAAACATGAATTGGCATGATGGTTTGATATTGATTTGGCAATTGCATGGTTATAGGTTCAAGTCTTTGAGGACTCACATTAAACTTTATGTTTGACATTTTGGCTTTGGCTTGAATATGAAAAATTGAGGGAAATCCTAGTGGAATGGCAGAATAAGGGGTGGCTGTGAAACAGTCCATAATGGGACAGTGAATGGAAATTAACCACCATTAAGTGCCAATTTTCGTTTTAGGTTAATAACCTAGTTTTTTAGGCACACTTTAAAAGGAAAAAGTGGGTTAATAGAGAAGGTTTGGCAAGCTGAAAAATATACTAGAGAGAGAGAGCGAAAATCAGAGAGTTTGAGAGGTTTGGGTGAGATCTTTGGGGCTGAATTGAGAGAAGGCTAAGGAGTCAATTGGTGTAGGGAGAACACTTAATCGTCAAGCTTTAAGCGAAGGAAAACCATGTTAGGGGAGTTGGACTCTGCTGTTTTGTTTTAAATAATAATAACATGTGATGTATGATAATTTGGATGCCTATATGCTGTTGAAATCACGAAATTCTGCGTTTCTGGGAAATTTCCAGAAACTGCCTGGCGGGTGATGAACCACCGCCAGGCGACTCATCTGTTTTATGCTGGTTTTGGGGTTCTGGGAAGGGAACCGCCTGGCGGCACACTGGGAGTGTGCCGCCAGGCGACGCTTGGGGTTTACACCAGTTCTGGGTTTCTGGATGAAGGGCCTGGCAGGGCTAATCCAGCCGCCAGGCGACGCGAGCGAAATGGCTTGATTTTTATGTTTTTGGGGTTTTGGACGATTTCCAATCGGGGGAAAATCTGTAATAATCATTGAGTTATGATCACATGTTAAAAATACTGTTGATTGTCGTGTAATTGAGGTTAATTGAATGAAATAGTGCAACTAGGTTTTAAGATGGAAAAATTGGTACTGTAAAGTTCATTTGTGTGGAAATTCTGAAAGGAAAATCTATGGAGTAGGTACAGTCATATAACGGACTTTCTGTATGTGAAATTGTGAGAACTGGGCGAGATTTGGAGTCTAGTTGGTGCAGTGCAGAAATCTGGAAATTTCCAGAACTGATGCACCGCCTGGCGGCAAGCTCCGTGCCGCTAGGCGACGGCGGTGACAGTGCAGAGGTGGCGTTTTTCGTGATTGAGTGGGAGTTGAGGGTCAGAGGAAGTTTGGTGTGATAATGAATGCATTTAGTTAAAGTTTGGAGTCATAAGGATTGAGAGTTTATGAAATGAAATTACCTAGATGGTGGATAGGTTATGCGAAGATGAGTACGTTAGAATAACAAGGAATAAAAGTAATTGAGGTTTTAGTATGAGTCATGAAACAGTGTGAGTGCAATATCTGATCTCGAGAGGTCTAGTTGGAAGGCGGTAATGCAAATCTGCGTTTAGTGGAAATAAGTTTATAAAAGATAGCGAGACAAACTTGTATAATTAAGTAAGCTATAAAGGGGAAGGAAATGGGGACAAGTATCGTATGAGCATGGGTACCGTTTAGAGAAAAGGTTGGATTATACTAAATTGTAATAAGGATACGTGAATCTAGATTGGAAAAAATGGTTTCAAGTAAGGTATTCCAACTGAGTGGCGGGCGCCTGGCGGTGAGGGTAATATCGCCAGGCGGTGTCTGCAGCGAGAGAGATTGTTGAGGTGCTATGTGCCTGGCGATACGCGACACCCGCCAGGCGATCTGGGAGCTGGCAGCGCCTGGCGGCACGTGTCCCCTGCCAGGCGATTTGTACTATTGTAGCTAGGAGTTTTGGTTGCGTAATTGTGATCTACAAGGCGTCTAGCGGTGCTTTAAAGGTGGGATTGCTGGTGTTCCTTGAGTTATGGCTCGGAACGTATCCCTTGAGTTGTGGCTCGGGATAGGGGTTAAGCACGTGGTATTCCTTGAGTTGTGGCTCGGAATAGCATCTTTTGAGTTGTGGCTCAGGATGGCGGATGAACACGAGGAACCCTTGAGTTGTGGCTCGGGTTGGCGAGTGCTGCCGGTGTGAGTGTGCTGGTTGTGGCCAGTACGGATGGGTCCGGATAGATTACCCTCCTCAGTTGTTAGCTGACGAGTTTGGTAGTCTTGGGACGATACAAACTATGTTCGTATATGGGAACTCTACCTGGCGTTACGGTGTATGATCCGTAGCATGGTTTCCCGCACGTGCTTTATCGGTTGTGGCCGATAGGTATGGCAGTAAGTCACCTTGAAGCAATCATTAGACGATGTAGAACACGAATAATCTGATTGAGGATCAGATGGTAGGAATTAAAATATGGAACAATGTGGGATGTTTAAGTTATGTATAATGACATGTGTATATATTTATATATATCTGCAACATTATTTATGTTTTATCTGTTAAGCTCACCCTATCTGCGTGTGTTTGGCGATGATCGTGTACTTACACGGGAGCAAATGTTGTTGATGCAGGTGGCTCAGGTGAAGCTTAGACGCGGAGAGGGGATAGACTTGGGAAAAATCTTATGTTTTGTTTTCTGTGATTTTGGAATCGGTTGTAAACCCTAATGGGTGATATTATAACATTTGATTTTTGGTTTTATGATTGATGGTTATGAGCATTATTTACTTATTTAATAAATTTTAAATTTTCCCGCGTTTTGGGAAAATGAGGTATTATTAAATGCTCTGGAATTTATTTACTTCTTTATTTTATATATAAATTCGTAATATCCTGATGGGATGTTACAATTACTACCGTCGGGAGATGATTGAAAATAAAGACATCAAGATTCAAATCAACGAATATCACAAGCTACTTAAAGAAATCAAACCAGAGAACATACTTTTGCCTGATGAGTTTGTTTCAGAACTTCTGATCGAGAAATTGTCGTCATCATGGATTGACTATAAATAATAGCTGAAACACAAGGAAAAGCAGACGATGCTTCAAGAGATCATTACACACGTCATAATTGAAGATACCAATATGAAGGAGTGTGCTACTGTAAGGGCCAGAGCTTTATCTACAAAGGCAAACGTGGTAGAAGACAAACCTACTTCAAAAAGGTACGAGAGCAAACTTGATCACAAAAGGAAAAATAATTTTTGAAATCTCGTCCTAATGGATCTAACCTCGAAAAAGGTAATTGCTTCTTATGTGGGAAGCTAGACCATCATGCACCTTAGTGCAGGCATAGAGCAAGAAACGAAAATCCTCCTATTGCAAATATATCCTAAGGGGAAGATATTATAGTTGTGATATTTTCACAAGTAAATCTAATGACTAATATGAGCAAGTGGGTGGTAGACTCTGGTGCTACCAAGCACATTTGTGCAAACATAAGTGTTTTTACCTACTATACTAGTGTATAGGATGGGGAAGAACATGTTTACCTTGGGGATTTTAAGACAACTCTTGTCCTAGAAAAATGAAAGGTTCTTCTAAAACTCACATATGGGAAGACTCTAGCCTTGAGTGATATGATGCATGTGCCCTCTATCAGAGTTAATATAATCTTTGTAGCACTACTTGAAAAATTTGGGGTTAAAGTCCCATTCGAATATGATAAGATTGTAATGGAAAAAAATAATATTTTGTGGGGAAGGGATATTGTGATCAAGGTCTCTTTGTACTCAATGTAAGATCTGAAAAAAAAAATCATAATTAAGAAAAATACATAGAAAATGGATGACTTATTTGAGATTGTGGTGGTATTTAAATTAGTTATTTTAATTTGATTATGACATATAAAATAATTATATTAGTAATTTAAGTTACTATTTATTTAATTTAATAATTTAATTTAATTATGAAATATTGAATACACATGTTTATAAATAAAAAATGTGCACATAGTCATTAAAAAACAAGTGGTTCAGAAGGTGGTGCTTGATTTAATGTGTGCAGGTGCATGTCTTCAATTCCTGATGTCATGATATTTTGTTTAGTTTTCCTCTTTTTCCTTTAAATTGTGTTATGGGGCCCACGTAGGTTGGGCATGGGTTCTTTTATTTGGCCTTATAATTTCAGAGGAAAGCATAAAATTGTGAACATATATTCGTTTTGTTTTTATAGGTAACGTTGCTGCCATTTAACAAAAATAATGTGTTATTATATTATTTTTATTAAATCTTAATAACCAAAGGGGAAAGAAGGGATTTAATTTAGGTTAAAATTTAGGGTTTCGGGAGATGATATAAAAATCATATAGGTTTATAGGTTTAGGGAGTGCATAAAAAAAAAAAGGAAGTGACAAAACGGCAAAGCATAGGAGAAAATCGTGAAGAGTGAAGCTTGAGACTTAGAGAGAAACGTTCTTGAAGGTTGCTACAAGAGGCACGTGTTTTATGGCTAATTAGTGCATGAGTTAGCTTGTTATAGATATATGTGTGTTAAAACAATTAAGGCTTGGATGGAACATGTCACATGTGGTGGGGTCGGTGTGTTCTCTTTTCTTTGCCTTGGTGGCTTGCTTTACTTCTAATTTAGCTTATATTTTATTAATGGCATATGGTGGTATTTGGGAGGGGGCCTACAGTGGTAAGAAAATGTAACTGTGTCTTTTTTTTTAAAAAAATTGTGAGTTCATGTTTTTGTTTGGTTAAGCATCTAAGGTATTAAAATCTTGTAGATTTAATGAAACAAATCACGTTAGGTGTAATTTCTTTCTTTGTTATTGAATGGTATTTTAGAGTAAGGCTCGCGGATTGATAGAAAAGCATATAAGAAATTAATGAGCGGTGCAATCATAGTGTAACTTTTAGACCTTTAAATGAAGGTGATAAAACATGGGTTTTTTTCGGGACATGTGAGTTCATTGCAGTCACATGTTTGATATTTTACTTTATAGCTCTTAATGCATGTTACAGGTTTGTTAGTTGAGTATTATTTAATAATGTTTTATTTTACTTAGTTTCATTTATATATTATTAATTATGATTAGCTTATCCCTATTGATTTTATTGTTATTTATGTGTGTGATGATTGTATGACGTGTGTGTTATATAAGAGCAGATAATATCACATATGATTCTGGCATGGAGTAGACTGACGAGAGAAATAGGTGAACTCGGGATTTATATTCATTTTTATTAAGTTGTTAAATTGCGTATTAAAGATGGTGTAATTTATTTTCAGTGTCGTTGTTATATGAAAATTTTAGACAATGAATGTTTGAACTACGTTCTTTAATAGATTAAATTATAAATTTTACTTAAGTTCATTTTATAGATAACCGTTTATGCTAAAAGTGCTTATTTTATAACATTTTGTGACAGTGAAAAATTTGGGGTGTTACACTCAATGTTTAAGATATTATAATTAAATCATGTTCTTCTGCTTTTATCGTTGACTCGTATGATATATGGCATGCTAGATTAGGACATGTGAATTCCTCATATTTTATGAAATTGCAACGACTAGCATTAATTAATATGCATGATAAACAAAGTGGTAAATGTGATATATGTGTAGAATCTAAAATAACAAAGAAAACAAGTTATCTTGTACATCGTCAAACTGAATTGTTAGGATTAATTCAGGCTGATCTAGCTGATTTAAAATAAACCATGTCAAGAGGTGGTAAAAATTATATTGTAACCTTTATAGATGATTATTCTAGATACACCAAACATAAGGATGAAGTCTTTGATGTATTTTTAACTTATAAAGCAGAAGTACAAAATTAATTAAATAAGAAAAATAAAAAAAATAGATCAGATAGAGGTGGTGAATACGTTTTATTTAATGACTTTTGTGTTAGAGAAAGTATTATGCATGAAGTAATCCCACCATATTCACCTAAGTCTAATGGAGTAGCTAAGAGAAAAAATAAAACTCTTAAGGAAATGATGAATGTCATGCTTATTAGTTATAGTGCACCTGATAACCTTTATGAAGAAACTCTTCTTACTACATGTTTTTTA
>Ga0209389_1003912_pt1 | contig 12206 bp, 9 predicted proteins | sample CowpearedBW_FD_187526 | JGI IMG/M metagenome (GOLD analysis project Ga0209389, IMG submission 187526) | Root nodule microbial communities of legume samples collected from California, USA - Cow pea red BW (SPAdes) (version 2) | ecosystem: Host-associated > Plants > Roots > Nodule | place: USA... | reverse complement strand
TCACATATATGCCGGAAACAACCCAAGTACACGACTTGGGCCGGCATGGACTCAAACTCATAACTGAATAAAGGCTAAAGTAACAACAAAGCGGCCAACCTAGGATAGTGTGCGGCTAAGGACGACATCCAACAAGTCAAGAAGTAAACGGATCAGGCCGCTCTTGAAGACTTAGTAAAATGGAAGCCCCCGAGTTCAATAGGCCTTAAGGGCCTAGATTAGGGCCCAGGCCCACTCACAACCCAAGCTAGAGCCCAAGTCAAGGCCCGGCCCACGGGATAACGAAACATCATTAATGCTCTATAAATACACGTGGGCCCCAGTAATTAAAGGTACGCATTCATTAATCACAAATTTGACCTTTTTGAGAGCTTTGACTCACTTGAGCTCCGGAGTCCCTTCTGCAGGTAACCCCTTCTGGGTCCAATCCGACATGTATCGACCGGGAAGAGGCCAACTGAGGAGATAACGGGCTACAGGGTAAGGTGACGCTTGTGCCTAACTCATCTTATTTGTTCTTTGTAGGAACAGAAACCATTCAGGAAACTTTGAATGAATACGAGCAGAAGCACTGGTCTAGCTTTATTTTTTATTGATCGTTTTGAATCACCCATGAATCTATACAAATAAAAAAATACATCATGATGAAAAAAATTGGTGACAAACTTAATTATAAATATGAATAGGGAGGTCATTTAGTACCTTTCAAATGGATACATCCATTTGTATTGCACTGGTCCACCCAACAATGCTTCATGGGGGAGATGAATAGGAAAATGTTCTATAGAATCAAAAAATCTAGGAAGGAATATTCTCTCTAATTTGTAGATAATAATTGGAATATTTTCCTCCATTCTTCTTAAGGATTCCTCTTTTAATGTTGTAGAGCACAAATCTTCGAAAAAATGGCTAATTTCAGTAAGAGGATTTGAAACATGAATGGGCAAAGCACTAAATGCAATAGGAAGTAATGACTCTATGAATACATAGAAATCATGAATTTTCATCCCATGAATTCTTCCATTTTCAACATCAACACATCTAGCCAAGTTCACACTATAACCATCTAACATTTTAAGTTCCTTTATCGACTGACAAACTGATTTAGCTTCATCTAAGGTTAACGTGTAATTCGCTTTAGGCTTTAATATTTTCCTATTATCTTGAACCTTTAACTCCAAGTCTTTTCGCTTGCAATATAATCCTAAATCCCTTCTTGCCTTCTCATTGTCCTTTGTCTTTCCTGTCACATTCATAATAGTATTGAATATGTTCTCAAAGAAATTTTTTTCTATGTGCATTACATGAAGATTATGCCTTAACAAATTATCTTTCCAATATGGAAGATCCTAAAAAATGCTTCTTTTTGTCCATTTATGCCACTCTCCATATCCATTTATCCTTGTTACACCACTTTCGGTGACTTTTGGAAAATGTTTCACTCTTCTCCAAACTTGTAATGGTGTCAACCTAAGAGGTGGTCCATATGTTTCAACTTGGCCTTTTCAAAAGGCTTTAATATTTTTCCTAAAGTGATGGTCATTAGGTAAAAACCTACAATGTTAGTCAAACCAACAACTTTTGCAACCTTAGTTTAACGTGAATGACTTATTATGCTCCATGCAACGCGAACAATCTAATCTACCATGTGTGCCCCAACCAAATAACATCCCATTAGTAGAGAAGTCATTAATAGTCCAGATCAAACATGCTCTCATCATAAATTTTGTTTCCTTGAAGCATCATATGTCAAGATATCAACCCATAACTTCTTCAAATCATCAATTAAGGGCTCCAAGTAAACATCAATAAAGGTCTTTGGATTGGATGGCCCTGATATAAGACAACTCAAAAACATATAAGGCTTTGACATGCACATTTCAGAAGGAAGATTGTATGGAGTAACAATCATGAGCAAACAAGAATATGGTGAAGATGAAGCCTAAATGTAAGGATTAAATCCATCTGAACATAGACCAAGTCGCACATTGCGTGGATCAGACACAAAGGTAGGATGTTTATGATCGAAGTGCTTCTAGGCTTCACCATCAGATGGGTGGCGTAGCATTCCTTGGCTTTGGTTTTCATGATGCCAAGTCATATGTTGCGTTGTTTGCATAGAAGCAAACATTTTTTGTAATCTTAGGATTATAGGGAAATAGAACATTGACTTAACTGCAATTGGTTTTTTGCGCCTTAATCCTTGATGAAGTGGGTGATATCTTGGTTTGTGACAAAATTTACATTTAAGCAATGCTGCATCTTTTTTCCCACTATCATTGTCATAAAATTATAAAACTTCTTAGCGTTATAATAACTCTTTGGGAAGCTCATATTTGGTGTTGTGAGATCTAACAATTGTTTGGTGAAAGCCTCTAAGCATTGCTTGGAAATATTCCAATTAGACTTATAAGATAGAAGTCTAACACACATTGACAATTTAGAGTCTCTCACCCCTTCACATAAAGGTTGATTTGCCTCCGCCAACAAATTATAAAACTTTTTTGTGGATTCATTAGGACACTCTTCTAAGTTAGTGTCATTGGGTTTTTGGGTTGATTGAAATTGACACAAAGTGTTATGACCATCTCTTCCATGTCACACAATTGCTCCATTTCAACAATACGTACACCATCTCTAAGGGCAAAATTATCACCTTCATGTAAATCAACAATTGGCATATCTTGACCGTGTAATGTCCAAATCCAATAATTTGGTATGAACCCTTTTTATAGAGGTGAACTTTGACAAGCTCATCTGTCAAAATCCTTGTACAGTCACACTTAATGCAAGGGCATATAATCCCACCTTTAAGTTCAAAATATCTAGACTATCTTGCTACTCGGACAAATTCTTCAACGCCTAAGAAAAAAGACTCCTTCAACCCCTTTTTACCACTATAACAATGATCATACATCCAAGCACAATTGAAAGGAGGTTCGCCCATTTTCTATAAAATAATAAAGTCCTTAAATTAGATTGTTAAAGGGAGAATTGGAATTAAGTGGAACAATATGTGAATATATCTCACTTATCGTGTAAGATACCCAATTAGTAACCAAGCATCCTTGTACTGTCACACTTAATTCAAGGGCATCTAATCGCACCTTCAAGTTAAAAATATCTAGATTGTCTTGCTACTCAGACCAATTCTTCAACGCCTAAGAAAAAAGACTCCTTTAACCCCCTTCTACCAATATAACAATGATCATACATCCAAGCGAGATTGAAAGGAGGTTCGCCCATGTTCTATAAAACAATAAAGGCCTTAAATTAGATTGTTAAAGGGAGAATTGGAATTAAATGGAACAATATGTGAATATATCTCACTTATCGTGTAAGATACCCAAATAGTAACCAAACATCACTGTCCTAATTGGAATGCAAGTCCCATGACTATGAAGACCAAAAGTAGTAATTGGAATTACCTAGTTATAGGAATTCTGATAGCAATTACATAATGATAGTAAAATGGATCCAAAATCAGTTTCAAAGCATTAACATATTCAAAGCATAAACAGACAAAAAAAAAACCAACAACCAAAGAGCCAAATAAGCCACTCACCTTTACTTTGAAGCTTCAGTAGAAAACACTCACCACCAATCAACAAGCCTACTCACAAACACTTATATTGGCACAAATCATAGCCAATAAAACCAAACAATTAGTTCCAGTAATTAAAACCAAACAATTAGTTTCAACAATTAAAACCAAACAATTATCTCCAACAATTAAAACCAAAGAAATCCAGCAAGGGTTTAGATTTCAACCACTGTAAAAGTCACTTTTGATGATAGTTGACCCCAAAGGTTGACTTTTCAAGTCAAAGCTCCAAATCAAGATCTGAGCATCTTCATATCTTGGTTTAGTGATTTGAAACATGTTTGGGCAATCAATTATCTCATTCCAAGCATTTTACAAGTTTTGAGTGTGATATGCTCATTTTAGGTTTTCTAGACAACCTACAATTAGGATTTTTATTTTGTACTAGTTGTTTAGGAAAATTCACTGTTTTAGCAACTCATTAGCATCATATTAACCATGTCTAGATGGTAGAATCATGCATTTGCACACTACTACACGTTTTGACCCTTGATTACACAAGCATGTGCATAATTGGCTTAGTTTTCTTACTTGAAAGTGGGGTTTGGATAGTGATTTCGTGAACCTATGATTGTTGGAGGGTCCTTACTATTTATTCTACATATTACATCATATTGAAACGTGTTCAAATTTGCAGAACTTGAAACTCATTTTTTGTCTTCATATGCATTTTAGGCACTCTTTGCAAACCATTTTGCACTCACTTTGCTTTAACTAGTCATTTTTTAATTCTCTTTATATTTTGTTCATTTGATTGTTTCTAAAGTTCACTTGCATCAAATTATCCATGGCCAAACGATAAAAATACCATTTTCATACCCCATTTTAACCTCACACACTCAATTTGTAGAAAAATACTCATTTAAAGCCTTTAAAAGTTGAGATGAGAGTGTGATATGTGTTTTTTATTTTGCATTGTTTGATTAGTATTATTGAATCATTTTAGAGTAGATTTTGCATTTTAGCCAACTTTAGCTTATGTTTTAGGTTGTAGCATGTGAGATTTTGAGTTTTTGGTACATTTTAAAATTTGAGTCATTTCTTAGCTTTATGTTACCATTTTAAACTTGGTCATACATATTCTTTATCCTTACTTTTGTTGTTTAGTTCAATTTAAATTTTTTTGGCTTTCTAGAGAAGTAGTTTAGGGAATATCTTGGTTCTAGGGAGTGAAATTTTGTTTAAAGTTTAATCTTTGGAAATAAGTAGATTTTTAGAGTGTAGGTGTCTCTTAGAAATTGTAGACCTATGTCACTTAGGCTCTCCAGCCTCAAACCTAAGAAGGAAGAGAGAAACCCCGTGAGAAAGAAACTACATTTGGAACTATTTTGGGATCTGTAAAAATTGTATTTTTCACTTAGTTCATATTCTATTTATATAACTACTAACTAACACTAGTTAGCTAACTGAACTGCTAAGTAAAAATTACTTAAAATTCCCTCCAAATTGACCAAAACTAAGTTAAAACGCATTCTAAATAGGTTGCATTCCACTCTAGTCCAACTGGCATGATTCAGGCTACTTCTAGTGCTCAAAAGCTACTTAACAATCTACCTTACTATGCTAAACTTAGCTAGATAAGGGTAGTGTAAGACCTGTGGAATTTAATTAATTAATTAATAAATGCGGGTGGGGAAATCATTTATGACATTAAATTATGGTTGGTATGACATGGAAAAGTACTAGCTCAAGTGGTTGAGAGTACTTTGATTGTGTGAGAGGACTTGGGTTAGAGTCCTATGTATGCTAATTTTTGTGTTATTGTTTTTATTATTTAAATCTATGTTAATCATGTTCTGGATAAATATGATACTTGAATTATGTTTGTTTGCATGAAATATGAATTGGCATGATGGTTTGGTATAGACTTGGCATTGCATGGTTAGGGGTTCAAATCTTGGTAAACCGAAAGTAAACTTTCTTTTTTTTGCCAAGAATTCTTTTAGCATGAAGGTGGAAGGACATAGAAACCCTAGATGCTTAAGGGGCAGTCTCGTGGGTAGCTGAAAAACAGATCATAAAGGCCAAATAAATGGTAATTAACATTAGCATTATGTAAGTTTCGTTTTTGAGCAATTAAACTCTACTTAAGTCAAGTTTAAAAGGGTAAAAAGTGGTCATAGTGAGGGTTTTGGCAAGATGAAATAGCAACCTGAATTAGAGCACGAAAATCATAGAGATTGGTGAGGTTTGAGTGAGGTTCTGGAGTCAAAGTGAGAGCACATCAAAAGGGGGAACATTGGTGATCATTGGAGTCTTTCAAGCAAACCAATTATAAGCAAAAGGATCCAGATTAGGGGAGTTTTACTCGCTAATATATATGTGCATAAATATCTGTATGATCGAATGTTTATTTCGATGTCTTTGTTGGGTTAAAAACTGTATAATTTCACGTTTATGGAAATTTTCCAGAAACCGCCTAGCAGGTCTTCAAAGCCGCCAGGCGGCTCATACCCTTTTGTACAATTTTGGGTTCCTAGAGAAGGAACCACCTGGCGGCACATAGGAGTTCTTCAATTTTTTCTGGGTTTGGATGAAGCGCCTGGCGGTAGCAAGTGAACCACCAGGCGGCGCGAGCAGGTTTTGGCTTGAATCAATACTTTTGGTGACCTGGACTATTTTTGATCGGTGGGAAAGCTACTCGTAGTTATTAACGAATGATTTTGATATCGTATGATGTACATTTTTTAAGCATTAGTAGGTATAAGTGAATGAAACAGTGACTAAATGTCAACGGTCGGAAAGTGGGGTACCAATCGGGTGTAATTGTTGTGATCCTTGTTGGGTACAATAGTATTGAATTGGAGGGTTGTATTATTGGATTTATTGTGCCAAAATGGGAGAGATTGTATCGAGAGAGGTGAGAGAGAGTGAACGGGAATGTTGGCAAGAGTGACAGAAACCATGTTTTTCCCAGGTCTGATACACCGCCTGGCGGAAGACACGTTACCGCCAGGCGGCAGCGTTACACCAATGGCATTATGGGGTTTTGGTTGGATTGGTTCGGGCTGGGTGTGTTATAGTTCGTGCTGATTGTGTAATAGTCATGGGCGTGAAGAAATTGGGGAACAAGATGAATTGGACACTTAGGAGAGTGGAGACTTAAGTATGATTAATGAGATGCGGTGAATTATAGTGTGAATAGGGAAAAGAAATCTCTTAGATAAGGTTTATGGCTGAAATACACATGCAGTGGGTTGGGTACACTTTGATCAGGTTAGGTATCAAAATAGGGGCACATGCCTATGAGAGCTTAATGGAAGAATTACTCATAATATGGTCAGGTTATGATATAAAATGTATATGACTTGTATTTGGCTGTTTGGTGAATTGCTAATTAATCTTAATTAGAGTAACTCACTGGTAAGATAGGATAAGAGGGCTCATACTAGTATAAACCAATATTGGTGTTATAATATTCATTGAAAACGTGTACTCCGGGAAATACAAATGCATGTATGGAGACTTAACAGTGGAGTGGAGTGTAGAGAAATCAATACCTGACGAGGTTTTGGTATGGCGCCTGGCGGCGGGGTTCAACCTGCCAGGCGATAGCAACAGAACAGGGAATCTGCATGGCGGGAGGCGCCTGGCGATGAGATGTATTTCGCCAGGCGGTAGTGAGAGCAGTAGTGGGGTTTAGAGCATTGGCACTTGGCGGTGGGGGCTGACCCGCCAAGCAGTGGCTGGTATGTCTGCGTGTTTTGAGGCGCTTGGCGCCTGGCGGTACGCGTCCCCTGCCAGGCGGTCTGGAAGCTGGTAGCGCCTAGCGGTACGTGTCCCCCGCTAGGCGATTTGGTTGTTGTAAGTCCTAGTTATTGGAATTTTTAGACGTGATATGGGAACTCTACCTGGCGTTACAGTGTATGATCTGTGGCATTGTTTCCTGCACGTGCTCTATCGGTTGTGGTCGATAGGTATGGCAGCAAGTCATCTTGAAGTAATCACTATGAGAGGTAGAACACGAGAGTTTGGTGTGATTATAATATATGGTATTTTAGGGATGTTTGGACTTGAGTAAATATAAATGTGTTTTTATATGATGTATTGATTTTATATGTATTATTTGTTAAGTTCACCCTATCTGCTTGTGATTGGCGATGATCGTGTATGCGGTACACGGGAGCAGATGTTGTTGATGCAAGTGGCTCAGGTGAAGCTTAGTTGCGGAGAGGGGATAGATTCGAGGAAATCTTATGTTTTATTTTCTTTGGTTTTGAAGTCAGTTGTAAACCCTTATGGGTGTTATGTTGGAAAATAACATTTGATTTTGGTTTTGGTGACTGATGGTTATGAACGTTGGTTACTTATTTAATAAAATTTAAATTTTCCCGCATTTTGGGAAAATGAGGTATTATTAAATGCTATGTTATTAATTTACTTCTTTATTTTATTAAAAATCAGTAATATCCTGACTCCACCCTATATCCCTCTTCTAGGGTTGTCTTGCTTCCAACAAATGTAATTGGACTTGCCATGTATATTCCCAATGTTGAATCAAGTATGAAAGCTAAATTCCAAAAAGTCAACCATATTGGTTTTTACCAAAACTACTACAGAATTAAATTCTCAGCCCTAGTTTCTTCTTTCTTTTTCCTTCATCAATCCTCCAATTACTTGTTGAATGTAAACTCGTAGTTTACTTGTGATGCATCACTTCATATTACACAAAGTACCTATGCACACAACTTTAAATCAAATAAGAGAATCATCTTAACATAGGCAAGTCCAACAACTCTGTTTCAGATTTGCATGAAGGACTGTATCAATATATTGTGTACGCTGGATTATCTGTTTTGGAACTATGATGAAATTCCCCATTTTCATTAGTTTTAAGCTATTGAAATTGGGATGTTACATAATGAAGGTCCGCCGGTCATCAATTAAATTCTTATATTTGAAATCAATTAAATTCTTGTAATCAATTATAATGTCAAGTCTTAGTATCTTGTAATCAATTAAATTCTTATATTTGAAATTTTATCTTAATGGAGTCTTAATTTCATTTTAAGTAGAACAAAATACAACCAAAATAATACTAAATTAATAATTAACTCTAATGGAACCTAATTTTTAATTTAAAAGAAAATACATATTTTAAAATGTCGTGGTTAACCAATGGGAAAATGTAGTGAGTGCCAGAAAATTTAGTTGGGTAGATTTGAAGAACAAAGTGCATTTGTTTGTAGCTGGTGTGATATATAATAAATTGGAGTATGTTATGAAGAGGATCAGAGAAGAAGGATATGTCCCTGATACAGACTTTGCACTTGTTGATGTAGAAAAAGAATAAAGAGTGTTCTTTGTATTAATACAGTGAGAAGCTAGCAATAGCTTATGGGCTTATAAAAAAATATCAGTATGTGGAGATTGCCATAATGCAGTCAAATGTATATCAGCTTGAAATTGTTTTACAAGACGCAAATGGATTTCAGCATTTCAAGATGGGATCTGCTCTTGTGGTTATTACTGATGTGAATTGAATCTTTCCGGGCTAATGTTAAAGTTTCAAAGTGTTTACACATCCTTAGAGTTTGAGTACCATTTATTCTTCTAGTTTTGTAATAGTTTACAATAGTTGGTAAGCCAATAACATAGAATCTAGTACCATAAAATCTCATAATTGTTTACAAACGCAGTAACTTGCATATGTTACATGCAGTATCATCTCTATCTGGGCAATTAAATATGAAATTAAGAATATTAAAATTAATTTTCTACTATTAGTTATATATATATATATATATATATATATATATATATATATTTAGAGATATTTTGTAAAAAGTATAAACTACAATTTGTGACATGATCAAAAGAATTATAATTTTAAAACTTATAAACACTCATCCATCCTCTTCATGAAGAGAAGTGAAGATCACAGCAAAATTATATGCTTATTTAATTACATACTTTACTTTAAATTTTAAAGTTTATGTTATTACTCAAAAACTTAAAATATAAATAAAATATTTTATAATTTATCTTTAATATAATGTTAATCTAAAAATAAGAGTCATTATATATATATCACACAAACTTCATTAGAAACTTAAATTTATATATGATGTCTTATCAAAATTTTTATTTCACTTTGATATAAAATAACATGCATAAAGAATGAACATGAAAACGAGAGTTTAGTATCTGAAAAATTAAAGATATTTGTAATGACAAATAGAATGAAAAAAATAATACCATGTGTACATTAAGAATGTTTTCCTTGTGAGTTTAGAGTATCAATTTATTCACTAATTCTCCAAATTAAATTCTCCGAAGAGTGTTGTTCTTCTTTCTTTGTTTATCTTGTCGTTAGCTTTAGAAGATATGGAGGTAGGAGTTTTTGTGGGGGTCGTGCATTAAAAACTCCAGTGATAAGGGAAAATAGGAAAAATGAATGTATCAATCCTCCCTTGTTACCTTAATCTATAGAATGGCATTATTGTACTACATTAGTTAAAATTTATCTTTTACAAGAATAATTTGTTATATCGGGAAAGAAAGAAATCTCTTATCTTAATAACACAATTTTAATATATATAATATCTTTATCTTGTAGTTATATACTGTAACGTCCCATTTAAAATATAATATAATTAAATGAAACATTACACAAAATAGTAATAGATGCAAGGTCTTGAAGTATAACCACTACTCCTTACAGTTATCCAAAGAAAAACAATAAATGATCTAAGGTACACCACGATGTCAGTAACCAAGCGTAACAATAAATCGACAGTATTTCTAAATAAACCCAAAGACAGCGAATACATAGGCCATAGCTCTGAAAGAGACTTGGATGAATAGAATCCAGCCCAGATGGCTACGCAACGGAACCTCCATCACCCTGATGAGCATGGGTGTTTCTCACATCTACTCACATCAATAAATTGATGATCATCGCAAAAAGAGAAAACCACACATATAGAACATCCAACAAACAAACAACAGGGTAAGCTAGAGTAGAAAAATAGTTTATCATACAGTACATAATATTTCACAGACCAAGATGCACATACTAGCCAATCATGTTATGACTTCTCAAACAATAGACTAAGTCTCAGACACGACTCATCTGGATACATATAATTAGTCGGATTCAACGGATGCTTGCACTTGTGGTGGATTTCCCTGCTCTACCAAGCTGCTCTCCCCCGAGCTAAGTGTTACAATGTCTCAACCCCCACACACAAGGTTAGCCCTTAATGAGTTTCAAGCCTCCTGCTACTCTCACCACAAGAGTTAGTTCGCTCTATGTGAGACTAACTACCTCCTTAGAGTGTCAAGATGCAACCTTACCTTGAATCCTTACTAAATTATATAGATGGGGCACCACCATGAACTCCCACTAACAAGGGTCATGGAATTACGTCCCGACCAACTAAGGAACCATTCTGAAATCTCACCTAGAGATTCAAAGAATTACATCCTAGCCACATACAAATCATGTTTCACCAACCAAATAGGTATTCATCATGCATGCCAATCTCATGCCATACTTTATAACAAACCTTCATTCATATCCCATATCAAATCCATACCAAACTCATCATATTCAATCTATGAACCAATCCCATAAATGCACATTATGCATTTCATGCCTTTAACATATCAATTCTCCAAAAATATAGTAAACATACAAAGACAACGAAGAAAACAAAACCTGGTGCATTCTCGCCCAACTCCTCGCTCAGGCAGAAGAGTCTCGCTCAGGTGAGCTCCCTTCGCCTAGGCGAGAGGTCGAAGAGGGAACAATGGTGCTGTCACGTTCTCTTACTTAGGCGAGACCTCCTCGCCTGAGCGAGATGGCCTCTCGCTCAAGACTAGAGCTTGTCGCCTGAGCGACAGCTCGCGCAACACCAGGGAGTTTTTTTGATAGTCTTGCTTAGGTGAGCTCCACTAGCTTGGGCGAGATTATCATATCTCCTCCACTGTTCACACAAACCAGTACACAGATTCATCCAGGACAATGTGGAATACGCATTTATATCATATTGAGCATCATATACACACCATAAACACGAAACAAAACTGAAAAATAAGCAGAACACATTTAAACTCGAAACCCTAGCTTCCCTTACCTGGAAAGTGTTAACTAAGAGCTTTGACACCCAAGTCGTGGAGCACATAAGCTCAAGGAGTAGCTTCGAGAGCTGGAAAACATTGGAACGAGTTTAAAACGAGTTCACTAAAACAAACCCTAGTTGGAAGTACGAAGAATGAACTGAATGGAGCAAGAGCATGAGTTGGAAACTGACTTACGAAGAGTAGAAAATTGGTCTGAGCTCGCTTGAAGAGAAACAATGGATGAACCCTAGCAGAGCTTTTAGGGGAAACAAGGAGAGCGTGAGAATACTATTTTCGCAAGAATGAAGAAGTGAGAGTGGTTTGGCTGCCTTAGGGGCCTTTGACACCCTATGGGCCAGCCCTTAGGCCCAATTAGGTTTGAGGCAGCCCTTAAACATAAAGACAAAAAATATTGGGCCTTACATATACTAGTTAATAATGGTAATTTATTTTTTGATTATTTCATTTATTATTTCTTTATCTATTACAAAATATATATATATATATATATATATATATATATATATATATATAT
>Ga0209389_1003905_pt1 | contig 12212 bp, 7 predicted proteins | sample CowpearedBW_FD_187526 | JGI IMG/M metagenome (GOLD analysis project Ga0209389, IMG submission 187526) | Root nodule microbial communities of legume samples collected from California, USA - Cow pea red BW (SPAdes) (version 2) | ecosystem: Host-associated > Plants > Roots > Nodule | place: USA... | reverse complement strand
GGTCTCTTGGAACATTCCCTATAGTGACACCATTCCAAATCCAAAGGAGCAATGTAAGGCAATTCAATTGAGGAGTGGGAGGTTGGTAGAAAATGAGAAAAAGAGTGATGTGAGTAGTGAGAAAAATGCACAAGGAGATGATATTGTAAAAGAGAGTGAAAAAAATGAGCGAAAAAATTATGAGGGAGAAAAAAATGAAGAGAGTGAAAAAGGAAAAATGAGAGAATATGTTCCTACTATTCCATTCCCTCAAAGGTTGAAGAAGAAAGATCAAGAGAAGCAATTCGGAAGATTTCTTGATGTCTTTAAGAAGCTCCACATTAATATCCCATTTGTAGAGGCATTGGAGAAAATGCCAAGTTATGCTAGATTTATGAATGACTTGTTGTTTAAGAAAAGGAAGCTTCAAGAAGATGAAACCATAATGCTCACAGCGGAGTGTAGTGCAATAATTAAAAAAAAGTTACCTCCCAAGTTGAAGGATCCAAGAAGCTTTGTGATTCCATGTGACATTGGAAATATAGTGGTAAGGCATTGTGTGATCTTGGAGCAAGCATCAATTTGATGCCTTTATCCATTTTTAAAAGGTTGGGTATTGGAGAAGTGAAGCCCACTATGATAACTCTCTAGTGGCTTATCCTTATGGAGTAGTGAAGGACGTCTTAGTAAAGGTTGATAAATTTATCTTTCTAGTGGATTTTGTGTTCCTTGACATAGAAGATGTTAAAGTCCCAATTATATTGGGAAGGTCATTTTTAGCCACGGGAAGATCATTGATAGATGTACAACAAGGTGAATTGATGTTAAGAGTAGTTGATGACAAAGTCACATTCTCAATAAATGAAGCAGTAAAACACAAGCTGGACAAGAAGGATTATTTTTGGGCTGAAATAATTGAGTCTCCTGTGTTAGAGAAAATGGATAATCATGTGACGAAAAATCCACTAGAGAGAACTTTGTTATCTAGAATGCAAACAAAGGAGTTGAGTGAAGAAGTGAGTGATGAAGAAGTGGTACATTGTGCATATCAACTAGAATTTCTCAAGCCATTGTTCAGTACTACAAGAAGAATAGACCTAAACAAGAGTGAAGGTGGAGGTGAAGAGACATCCAAGGACGTCAAGCCACGATCAATCCATTCGATTCTCTTAATGCAAGAGTTTGACGTGGAAATCTGAGATAAGCAAGGGAAACAACATTTGATAATTGATTACCTTTCAAGACTGAAGTTTAATGAGGATGACCATGATGTTCAACCTATTTTAGCGGTGTTTCTAGATGAGAAGCTGGTAGTTATTAATACTTTGCCATGGGTTGCAGACTTTTCCAATTTTAAAGCAGCAACAACCTCGTCACGTCACAAGCAAAGCTACTTTCAACGTCGGCAACAATGCACCGGTTCCACCACCAGTAGTTTTGTGAGTTCTATCCTTTATATTCTTAATTATTTTATTTATGTTGGGGACAACTTAAACATCTAAGCTTGGGAGGGTAACTTGCATGTTAGTTGTTGCATTTCATTTGCATCACATACACATCAATCTAACTCAAGTCTAAGTTTATTCAATTATATTTTGGGAAGCACATTAGATATTGTTGGGGAACTCACACACTACACAAGAGGAGGCCTTGACACTTGACATTTAAGGAAGATAATTTTTGAGTGATAGACATAAAGAGGTTCTTTTTAGGTTTCTAAGGTGACACTCACTGCATTTGGTTACTGGAGAAATGTATGTCAATTTCACAACATAAAAAAAAAAGAAAAGAAAAAAAAAAGGAGAGTACAATTAATAAATAATAAAAAGTGAAATGGGAATCCCTTTGAGATTGTTAGTTACTGGGAAAAGAGACACTCTTTTGAGACTGGGTGTGGTAAGTGCAAAGCATTTGAGTTGAGGATCCATGCTCAGTTAGCAGGTAAATGTTTTCTAGGCTAGAAACCTAAGAAGATATCTTTTTGCAGAGAACTTTAAAAACACATCAAAGATTCTCCTTCTTAGTGTCTTGTGTCTTTACTCATTGATTAAATTGCACTTAGGGACCCAACATATGTGGAATGTGTGTATCTGGAATACTTTTGGATGAATTTAGATTTGAGATTAGATACCAACTCCTCATTCTGTTTGCATTTGTTATGTTGTTTCATTACATTTTCTATGCTTGAGGACAAGCAAAAGTCTAAGCTTGGGAGAATTTGATGAGCATATAATATATAGGTATATTCATGCATTAGTTTAGGCATTTTTATTCATTTGTGCATTATTGGACTCATTTCATCATGCATTATCTAGTCTCGGATCATACATTTGGATTGGTGCGTTGTTTGTGTAAACTGGTCTGAAAGGAGTAAGTGCCTGGTGGAGTCTTCCACGACTTGTGGATTTCGCTTCAAAGATACGAGTTTCAAAACAGTTTGTTCCATAGGTGCCTGGTGGATTTTTCCACGACCTGTGGTTTTTTGCAGCGAATTGGAGGATACAAAATAGTGTGTTCCACAAGTTCCTGGTGGGTTTTTCCACGATCTATGGAGTTTGCTTCAGAAGATATGTGCAAAATAGAGTGTTCCACAGGTGGCCTGTGGATTTTCTAGCGAGAAACTTAAAGATTACAAGGACTGGCAAAGATTTAAAACGAAAAGAAAATATAAAGAGGAGACATAGGGGGAAACGGTTAGAGGAGATAGAAAATTATCTAAGAAAAAAGGGAGGCGTTCATGGAAAAAAACTTCTTCTTCCTCTCTATTTTTGTCTATTTTTTTGGCTACCGTTTAGAGTTTTCATTTTCATTATGCAGAACTAATTTCTTTTTATTGGAGGATTGATGTAAGACTTTGGATTATAGGTTCTACTCTTTACATTTGATGTTTTGTTAATGTTCTTCATCTCAGTGTTTTGTTTATGGTTTTATCGTTTATTTATGAGCAATTTCACAATTGGGAAATTGGGGATTGTTTACGATTATAAACAAGACAGGTTAGATTATGTCACAATTGGGAAATTGGGCATATCTAATTAGTTTGCAATAGAGATGATTATTGATTTTTCATGATTTTATTGAATTTTTGTAAACTGACCTAAGGAATTGGGGGTTTGAATTCAATAAATAGATTTTACCTACTAAGGGATTAGGGGTAAAACAACTCTCAGTAAACTTAAGTGGATGATTACATTACTTGCATCGATTGAAAAGGAGTAAAATTCTATAGGAAAAAGTACGAAATCAATCCTCTAACAGTTATTCTATTAATTAAAGTTTTTGTTATAAATTTCATTCTTGCAATTATATTGATTCACAATTGCTCAAAATTACGTAAATTAGAAATCTAGTATTCAACAAGTCAATCCCAGAGGATGATATTTTATTACTACGTTAACGATTGGTTCACTTGCCAAACGTTCATCAATATTCTATCTAACTTAATACTAAGACATTTAAATAAAAATACAAATTAAAATAAATAAAACTTAAAATATAACACTAACTGAAGGGTTTTTGTACTATGGAGAAGACAAGGAGAAGAAGCAATGGAGAAGACTGACAAAAGAAGTAGCGAAGAAGACTGGTAGAAGAAGCACGCAAACTCGAACCATTCCATAGAAGCATGAAAGGGTAGTGAAGGAGAACAATAGTGGTCGAGTGTCTTAACTGTAACATCCCGACCAGATATTACGAATTTAAATAATAAAATAAAGAAATAAATAATAAAACTTCATTTATTAACTGATATTCCCAAAACGCGGGAAATTTAAACTTTATTAAATAAATAAAGTGTATTAAAATCCAAAATTTCTCAAACCAGAATGTTCTAAAACAGACACCCATATGGGTTTACAATTTATTTCAAAACCAATAAAAATAAAAATAAAAGATTCCCGAGCTATCCCCTCTCCGCAACTAAGCTCCACTAGAACCACCTGCATCAACATCATCTGCTCACGTGTACCACGTACATGATCATCACCAATCATAAGCAGATAGGGTGAGCTTAACAAATAAAGCAAATAAAATGGCATACACATATATAACACATATACATATCGACCACACATTCATCCCAAATGAATTCAATCTTTTAAATTCATACTACCTGGCCACAACTAGGTTATTCGTGTTCTACATCTTCTAGTGAATACTTCAAGATGACTTGCTGCCATACCTATCGGCCACAACCGACAGAGCACGTGCAGGTACCATTGCTACGGATCATACACCGTAACGTCAGGTGGAGTTCTCAAATGCGAACATAGTTCGCAACGTCCCAAGACTACCAAACTCGTCAGCCAACTACTGAGGAGGGCAATCTATCTAGACCCATCCGTACTGGCCACAACCAGCACACTCACCGGCAACACTCGCCAACCCGAGCCACAACTCAAGGGTTCTTCATGGTCATCCGCCATCCCGAGTCACAACTCAAGAGATGTTATTCCGAGCCACAACTCAAGGAATACCACGTGCTTAACCCTTATCCCGAGCCACAACTCAAGGGATACGTTCTGAGCCACAACTCAAGGAACATCAGCAATCCCACCTTTGAGCATCACCAAAAGCATCATAGATCACGCCTATATTGCTGCAGTAAAAATCGTCTGGCGGGGGACACGTACCGCCAGGCACTGTCGCTTCCAGACTGCCTAGAAGGTATGATGAGTTGAACCTTGGCTCACATTCAATAATTAAGTTTTGGGGAATTTAATATTATTTTTGCGCTTACAAATTTGATATTAGTTGCATCAAATTTATTATTAGATATTCTTGAGTTTAATGATGCAAGTGTAATTTAATTTAGGTCCTCAAGGGTGTAAATAATGAATATTTTAATTCATAAATTAAGTCCCAAAATAGGAATTTTGGAGAGAAATAGTTCAGGTACTAAATGCACCCTCAATTCTCATGTTTACACCCCCTTTTTCCAATTGGAATATCTATTTCTAAAATAAACCATTTCTAGAGCTAGTTGCACCCCCTGTTTTTAGGTTTACACCCCCTTCTGTAATTTAACTTTAAATTTCTGCTCTGCACCCCTCCTTTTTACTAAGTTGCACCCCTAATGTCACTTAAGATCTAATCCATCAGATTGCGCCACGTGGCAATCCTTCACTTAATAAAATAGCCACTCGCAGTTTGCCACATCATCAATCCTCCACTAACTCAAATCACCAATCAAAACATGCCACCTCATCACTCTCTCTCTCTCCTCCACACAACCAAAACCCTAACCCTAATCTCCTTCTTCTCTCTCTTCCGCACCAATCCATTCCGCAGTCGCCACCTCTGTTGCCACCACAACCTCGTCCAACCACCGCAGCTCACGCTGGAATGCATCCACCCGTCGCGCTCCCGCCGAACTATAGCTACCACGTCGCGCTCGCACCGGAACGTCGACATCGTCGCGCTCCAACATCTCGAACCTGCCACTCCCATGCCGTCATGACTTCAGCCGCTGCGTCTTCTTCCTCGTGTCTCCATCGCACCTCCATCTTCTGCAACTCTCGGGCCTACATCGCGCCACCATCGCTGCACCATACTCGAGGTCCTCCATACGTGCTCCTTCATTCACATCACCGACAACCACCATTGTTGCGGCACTAACGAGTCCTGCAGCAGCCAACGCGAGCTCCGCTGCGTCGTTCTTGCACCACCATCAAAGCCATGGAAACCACCATGAGTTCGCTATGGAAGCCACCACAAGTTCGCGCCTGCACTTACGCCCTCGTCGCGCTCATGTCAGAACTGTGTCGACCTCGTTCACTCCTGCGCCGTCGGCATCGCTTCCATGGCAGCCACCACATCACACTCGCGCCTCCTTCTTCCTCCATCATCCAGCCCCACTGTGACGCCACTTCCCCCCTATGACAGCCGCATACCCAATAACACCTTCCGCGACAATTTCGCAGCCATTGCGACAACCACCATAATCTCGCCTGAACCACTCACGGCAACCAAACCCTAATGGGGAGAGAGACTTCCCTGACACGTGGTAGTCTTTCAATGGGCTGTCAAAAAGTCAAGACTGGTCAACCAGTCAACTCTGGGCAAGGCTTGATCACAATTGGTCAAACAGACTATGTGTCACTATTTTTGGCAGGTGGTTCCTATGTAGGAACCCTAATTGGCCTAGCAAGGAAAAGATAGTCTGGCGGCAGTTCACCACCAACCAGACTAATTCTGGAAATTTCCCAGAATCACAAACTTTAAAAAATGGAATATACAAATCATACATAATCATACCAAATTCAGCATACCAATCAGAATTAAATTAATCAACGCAAGAAATTACCCTATTTAGCATGCCATTCAAATTTAAAATAAAGTTAATGCGTAAAGCTCCCCTAACCTGGTCTCCTTTGCTTAGAACTTTGAAAATTCTCCCTTGATCACCAATGACTCTCTTTGGTTCTTCTCAACATTCTCAATCCTCACAAACACTCAATTTTCGTTCTCCCTTCTGCAACCACAATAACAGCCCACCAAAACCTTCTTCCTCTACCCTTTCATATTCAATTCAAAACCAAAAATAGCAAAAACTAAAGTTTAATTTGGGTTCTCCAAGGTTTGAACCCACAACCATGCCAATGTCAAATTCATGCTAAACCACCAAGCCAATTCATGTTTCTTTCTAACTAATATAATTCACATATTATATTATTCCACAACATAATTACACATATTATTAAAACAATAATAATTAATTAACACATAAATAGCATACATAGGACTTGAACCCAAGTCCTCTCACACAATTAAAGTCCTCTCAACCATTTGAACTAGTACTTTTCCACATCATACAAGTTAGAATTTAATGTCATAAAGGCTCCAACTACCCGCATTTATTAATTAATTATTTATTTAATTATTTAAATTTCACGGGTCTTACATTAATGGTCGAGAAGACTAGGTGAAAAAGCACTCGAACTCAAACCAGTCCCTTAGAAGCTCAAAGGGGTAGCAAGGAGAACAATAATGGTTGAGTCTCTCAATAGCAATGATGAGGGAGTCTTAACAACGTCGAAATGCAACCTCGAACAATGACAAAGAAGGGTCGAACAGGCTTGAACAGGATGATAGGGTGAAGGCAAACACACTCAGCAACGGTGGTAGTCGCAAGTGGCAAAAGTAAAGACTCTCAACGACATCGGGAGGCTAGGGGAGGCGAAGGAGAAGGCTGCAAAGTTCTTTCCAAAAATGAGTGAAATGGGAATTGCGAAAGCTAGGGTGAAAAATTTTCTCTTTTGAAAAGTTACTGGGAATTTCAACAACGGTTCCGAGTAGCATTCATCGTTATATTTACATTCCACAATGGTTTAACTCCACCCGTCAATCTTTTTCATTGCAATGACAGTTATACTTAAAATCGTCATTATATAGTTTGCTTTTATTTTGAAAATGTCACCACTCTTTTTTTCACGTTGTGTGGGTGATAAATGTCATTGATTTGCGTCGTGGAAGCCCATTTTTCCACTAGTGAGATGACAATAAACTAATGCGTATAGGGGTGGCAATGTGGGTTGGCATGACCCGTTTAGGCCTAGTCCGCATTAGGCCGCACATTGCGGGTCGAGCTGGCCCGTCCCACATATAAAATGTGAGCTGAAATACGTGGCTCGCCTCGTATTTCTTTCGACTCGCGAGCTCGTGGGCTAGCCCGTATCTTTAGAGCATCATAACTTTAAAAATTAATTTGTTACATTTAAATAATTTTAAGGATGCAAAGTTGTACATGCATTGATGAAATTAATTTGAAGATAAAATATCTCATAAAGACCATCCAAAGAAAGTAATATTCTACAAGCTCAACAAAGCTATATTCTACAACAAAACAAGTCCTAGACATGAACATTAGGGATGCAAAGCAACCATATCTTATTGATAAAAAATAGTGTAATAGTCTAATAAAAAGTAGTCCAAAAACAGTCTAACAGTCCAATAAAAAGTAGTCCAAAAACAGTCTAACAGTCCAATAAAAAATAGTCCAAAAGAATTCAAACATTGGTTCACACGTAAATTCACAAGTTGAAGTTTAATAGTGTTAGGTTATGCGGGCTTACGGGCCAGCCCGCCTTGTTCTGCCTTTGTCTCGCGCAGGTTGCGGGCTATGCGGATCCAACTTTTACGGGTCAACAAAATCAATACCTTGGCTCACCTTGTGTTTTATTGCGGGCCTACGAGCTGACCCACCAATCTAGACCCACATTGCCATATCTAAATACGTATTGACTAATGTGTCAAACTAAACTACTGAAACAATGCTTAACAAAAAAGGAAAAAGCTGAAGAATAGAATCAGTAGATGAGAAGTCACACAGAGAAAAATAAAAAGAAAAATAGAAAGAAATAGAAATAAGAATTGATGAGTGAGAAAATAGAGATTTATCATTTATTGCAAAATAAAGTTGTTACCTAACTAAATATAATTTATAGTTTCGATACAAATTAACATTCTCTCATAATATTTTAATTCAATTTTATTTTCAAATATAATTTTATGATTAATTTAATAGAAATATATTAATATTAAAAATATTAAAAACTTTTAAAGAGTCTGAAATAAAGATTTTATCGACTCTGTTTTGGGAACTGATAATAACTCTACCAAATAATTTCTTATATTATAGTTTATTCGTATATGAGGGTCAATATATACATATAAATCGAAAACCCCACCTCGACTTTAGAATGCTCAAACCATATGAGTAATAGCAACCCAAAACCATCTCAACTCATCAACATAAATAATACTAATTTTAACTCGAATCTCGAAATATCTTTTTAAACTCAAAGTATAATTAAATATAAAAAGTAGAAGATAAATTGGTTTTATAAATGCCATGTCGGCATGATAAGAACAGTGCCATTTTGACAATAGTGAGTTAAATTAAAATAAAAGAAATTTAGTGATAGAAGCTTTCTTTAATATAGTAAAATGGTTTCATTAGTTTGTCATAATGGCATTAGTCGTGTTGCCCTTAAGTGGAGCCTTCTCATTCCTGCATCTCTGCGATGCTGCTATTGTAGCATTCAATGCTGGCCATGGAATTTATGACAGAAAAATAAATATGAACATAAATAGTGCATTTTTTAAAGAAAAATAGAATAATGATATTAACAGGCCTTCTAAAACTGTAAGAAAATATATGACATTAACGGAAAATATATCTCATATTTACCTGGTTTTAAAACTGTACTGGGTCTCACAAATATGTCATATATACTTCATTCAAAATTTGACCCAAAACAGGAAATACATGTTACCTTACACTTGCAGGAATGCAAAAACAAAAAATCTTACTAAGTCCATGTTTTCTTGTGAGCTAATAATTCCACTTAGTATTTTAACCCAAATTTTATTTTGAGAATGTAATGATCTATTACCTCATTTATTCATAATAAAAAAAATTAATGTTTAATGCATCAAAGGAATTAAGTACGTCCTATAGTTTTAAGATATTAAATATAGTGCATTGACTTTATTTAGTACTTAGGTTATAAAAAACAACGCTAATCTTTTATTATATTTTGTACTAGTGTTTGTATTATTCCGTAAAGTAAATTTAAAACAAAAATAAATAAATAAACCGGTATAATAGTTTAAAAATATAAAACATGTTTGGAAAAAAATGTAAAAGAGATAGGAAAGGCATATAATCATTCCTTCGATTTTCCTAGAGATAGAATGAATCATTGATTGTCAAAAACAATAATGAACTCTATCAGAGAAAAATAAAATAAATATTTTTCTCCTAATATAATTTATTTAATATAAAAATTATTTTATTTAAAATTTATGTTAAAGATCACATTAAGATATTTTAATAGCATCTTTTAAAAAATGAATTTTATGATTAACTTTGAAAATTTGACTATTAAGGTTTATACTCGTTTATTTAGTCAATGCAAATTTCTAATACATTCCTCTCATATTAATAAAGGATAACGGTAACACGATAGATATAACAATTAATAAATTTTTACTAAATAAGTTTCAAATGACTTATAATATTATTTTTAAAAAGAAGAATGCTAATCGGTATCCAAAGCACCCGTTAAGGAATAATAAATATGTTTTGTTATTATTATTTTTATATTAAAAATTAAAATAATTAGATATAATAATTAAAATAGTATAAATATATATAAAAAATTTTATAAAGACAAAAATACCTTTTTAAATTTTTAAACAATAATTTACTGTTACAATTTGAAATCTTTAAAAAAGTTTACAAAACAAGGACTTTGGAATTTTTAAGATTTTTATTAAAAAAAAAAATTAATTAAGTCTCAATTTGACACTTTAATTGTTTTTTTTTGTAACATTTTTGGATGTTTAACACTAATTTTTTTGTTGGTTTTTCTATTAATTTATACTTTCTTATATTGTTTTTCTTTTTAAAATTTTTAGATGTTTATCACTATTTTTTTTGTTGATTTTTCTGTTAATTTAAAATTTTTTATATTTAATTTTATTTAATTTTTAGCAATATTAAAATATAGTTATTTTATTATTTAATTAATTTTAACTTTTATTTGTGAATATTAAATAAAATATTAAATACATGTATAATATCTATGAGCATTTTTGTTTTTTAAAAAAAGATAAATTACACTAATTGTGATACCCCTCTTTTGCTCCTTTTCCAAAAGCAGAAACACACTCTTCTTCCTCATTTCTCCCACTCTTCTCTGCAACTCAAAACTCTCTCCCACTCTCCCTCTCTGTGCTGCCATCTCACGATTTCATTTTTTCCCTACTCAGACTCTGGAAGGACCAGCCAACAGGACCCTCCACAGTTCCTCCCTCAGCTTCCATCCTCTTAGGTAAGTCATATCTCCTTTTGGGTTCAAGTCCAGCTAGAATTCGCAAATTAACCCCTGAATTTCGAATCTGATCATGTAATTCTTCATTCTCCCTGTTGTGGTGATAGGTTCTCATAGGTCAAACTGAACATTCTGCTGCCTTGCCAATTTCTTGACTCTACCAAGTGGATTTTTGACAAATAGGTAAGGGAAGCTAACTCTTTAGCTCATTTTGATGTGAATTGTGTTCGTGAGCGATTTAATTGAATGATTACCTGCTAAATTGGTGTTTGAGATTGCTGGTGTGTGGAATTGAGTGGGGGATGTTTTTGGGCGAGCTTGCATGTGAAGAACAGGGAGGATTTCCTGATAGTTTCGCCTAGGCGAGTTGCTCTCGCCTGAGCGAAAATATCAGAAGAGCACCCCTGTCACTGCGCGAAATCTCGCCTAGGCGAGCTGGAGTCGCCTGAGCGAGATAACATCTCGTCTAGGCGAGCCAGTTTAGCCTGAGCGAGAGTTCGTCCAGGAATTTTTAATTTGCCACTGTAAGATGTCTCCCCCAGGCGAGATCGACTCGCCTAAGCGAGATAAGCTTTCTAGCTTAGGCGAGACTCTCTAGCCTAAGCGAGATGCCCTGCAGAAGTTAGTTTTCTCACAGTTTGGCTTACATGATGCTATATTGATTGCTTTTAAATGATGTTGGCTGATCTTGTATGTGGTCTTTATGCATGATAGACTGTGTGATGGAATTGAGTGCGAATTTGATGTGCATGAGAATATGTTGGAGTTAGGATCTCAAGGAAAATCCTAAGGAATGTGGTTTTAGTGAATGTAAGGGCATGAGGACTCAGATTGGTAACATCTTGACGCTCCTAGTAACCATTAAGACTCAAGTAGAGTATAATGGATTACGTCGGGGGGAGTAGCAGGAGGTCCTGGTTTATGATTCCGATCCATCATAGAGGTGATGGGATTTATCTTGAGAGTGGTTGGGTGAATACCCCTTGTGCCTAAAACTCTGCAGAGTTTAGGAACCATCTCAAGCGCAAGTTACCAAGAGCTCCAATGCCACTTACATAATCCGGATATCGAGTCTAGAATGATGTGTGGTGTTATGGTCAGGATTAATTGGATGATTTAGTGGATTGTGAAATGGAAGTCTGTTTTCTGTCTTAGTATAAAAATTGTATGATTTGCTCTTTGTTCAAGTTAGCTTACCCTTCTAGTTCTTTTTGTGTTCTGTGTGTCTTCTACCTTTGCAATGATCGTCCTATATTGAATGGCATGAGCAGGTAAAAGTGCAGGCGAAGATATACCCTTCCCAGACAGGCGTTGATTTGGGTTTCCAGGATGTTTTCCAGTAGTGCTAGTCACATGTTCCTCCAGTAGATGCTTAGGGTGTTTTGTAAACCTGTG
>Ga0209389_1003904_pt1 | contig 12212 bp, 14 predicted proteins | sample CowpearedBW_FD_187526 | JGI IMG/M metagenome (GOLD analysis project Ga0209389, IMG submission 187526) | Root nodule microbial communities of legume samples collected from California, USA - Cow pea red BW (SPAdes) (version 2) | ecosystem: Host-associated > Plants > Roots > Nodule | place: USA... | reverse complement strand
AAAAAATAAAATAAATGAACAAACATAGAGCGAAGGTTATACACGTAATTTCAGCTAAGAAAGAGTGTCGGTTACCTGTTAAGTTAGCTTAGGTCTTCCTTTCTGAGTTTTAATTAAAACATGACAGGATAAGATGATGTTGGAAGGAACATAACATTTTGCGCTATTTGGCGGGTACGCAGACACCCAAATAACAAAAAAAGAAAAACCAAAATTAATAGAAAAAACAGAGAAAGAAAATCGGGCTGAAAAGCGCAACACAGTGAACACACCACATCAGACATCGTACAGTCTTGGAGAGAAAGGGAAACAAAAACACACACACACACACACAGATACATACTCACTCACCAACACCGCTCAAACCAGTCTCTATCTAGCGGGTTCCGAAACAACACCAGACCTCTCTCATCTTCCAGAATCTTCTAGACCCTTCTCCCTGGAAACTGCTTCTTAACTTCAAACACCAACACTCTCACACCTTTATCATGGACTTGTACGGTCGGGGCCCCGCCAGGAATGGATCCAACCCGGTCAACCAACCCGAATGGCGCTCACCGGCCACCGACACTGCTCTCGAAGGTCTTTCTCTCTTCTCTGCTTCTTATATTAGGGTTTACTTTATGTGGAAGCTGTGTTGTGTTAGTTTAGGGGTTTCTTTGTGGCTTCTAATTAGGGTTTTTTCGGTTTCTGCAGAATCCATGTGGCATTTGACGTTGGGTGGTGGGGAATCTTACCCGGAGCGGCCCGGCGTGCCCAATTGTGTGTATTACATGCGAACTGGTGTGTGTGGATATGGTGGCAGGTGTCGTTACAATCATCCTCGTGACCGTGCTGCGGTAACACTTTCCATCACTTTGAGATTCTGCATTAGGTTAGAGTTTCATGCAAGTGTCTTGTTGCTGTTGATTTTTGGTAGGCATTGTTTTCATGTCTCTTTTGGCTCTGTGTTGGTGTTGTTACTTATTTCTGAAGGTCAATGTTGTGTATGAATGTTCGTTTACTGCGTGGTTGGTTCTTTTCCTTTTTAGCGAGGAAGGGGGTTCTCAATATGAAGTGTACTTCCAAAGTGAGAATTGAAGAATGTGGATGACTAAGTTTTTTCTTTCTTACATCTTATTGCTAAAGTGTATAAATATCAATGCGTTAGGTTGCTGCGGCAGTAAGAGCTACAGGGGAGTACCCAGAAAGGGTGGGGGAACCTCCGTGTCAGGTATGCTATTTTTGGCCCCTTTAAATGGTTTTTCTCAAATAAAATCTACAAATTTCTTCTTAAATTTCTAATTTAATGTGGTTATTAATACTTGGTGTTTCTGATGAGCAGTATTATTTAAAAACGGGAACCTGTAAATTTGGTGCATCCTGTAAATTCCACCATCCTAAAAATGGAGGTGGATATTTAAGTCAAGCTCCACTAAATGTCTACGGATACCCATTAAGGCCTGTATGACACTTCTTTTTCCTCATCTCCCTCATGTAATTGACAGTAGTATAAATAATGCCATGTTGAACCACGCCTTTTGTTTAACAGGGTGAGAAAGAATGCTCCTACTATTTGAAAACGGGGCAGTGCAAATTTGGTATATCTTGTAAATTCCATCATCCTCAACCTGCTGGCACGTCATTGCCAGCATCTGCACCTCAATTTTATCAACAGGTGCAGTCTCCTACAGTTCCTCTGCCTGAACAGTATGGAGGAGCTTCTTCAAGTTTGAGAGTGGCTAGGCCTCCTATGTTGCCTGGTTCATATGTTCAAGGGGCTTATGGTCCTGTACTTCTTTCTCCAGGGGTTGTCCCATTTCCCGGATGGAGTCCTTATTCGGTGAGAGGGACATGTGTGTGCGTGTTGTGGAAAGTCATCTTTTTTGTGTTAACTTTTAGGAGTTGCATTATTCTGAAATTTTTAAATTGGTGTAGGCACCTGTAAGTCCTGTGCCATCTCCTGGTGCTCAACCTGCCGTTGGGGGTACATCTTTATATGGAGTAACCCAGTTATCATCACCAACATCAGCTTTTGCAAGACCATATACTCCCCTTCCCTCTACGTCTGGCCCTTTAGGAAGCAGCCTGAAAGAACAATTATTTCCTGAAAGACCTGGTGAACTTGAATGCCAATACTATCTGAGAACAGGGGACTGTAAATTTGGATTAGCTTGTCGATATCATCATCCTCGGGATCATATTGTGGCACGGCCACTTCTTAATCCTGTTGGACTTCCTTTACGTCCGGTATGTGGTTACTCACTTGATTTGAATATTCAATTGTCTGGTTAATTTCTACGATTTAATTAAATGTTGTTTTATGTTACTTTATACTTATAGATGTACATATACAAAGAGTGTGAATACGATGTTTATTTTGCTTAGGGCACAGTACTCGCGTTTCCTACCTATTAGACATTAAAATCTGCAGGTGGTCTAGACAACCTGCCCTTTTATTTGTGACTTGGGCCCTAATAGCATTAGGTACTCAATAATCCAACTTCTGTTGCGCTAGGGTCAACATGGACAACGGTTGATCTGGAGTAACAGATAATATTAGACTTTTGCTTTGCACAATGATAGAGTTGGTCGTTGGTGGCACAATGCCATTCCAATTCAACATTTCAATTCCATAAATTGTATAAGTTTAAACTATACTAAACAGATACGTTCATACAATTACGAAACATAAGTTCCTAAGGTGAAAACAATTAAATAACTAAGAATGGAAAAATGTTTAAGTTTGTGTCTCCAATCCTCTAATGACATCATCTCCAATATCATTATCTTCATCACCATCAAGCTCTTTCCCTGATAAAAAAGTGTGCATTACATTGGCATAAAACCTAAATTATCAATATTGAGTACATCTAGAGTTGGGTCAGCTGAACTTGCTCGTCCCAAGTCTAGAGAGTGAGGAAACTTCTATATTGACATCAAAAGAATTTGAACCATTCCCACTTCCGGACATTTTAAAATTTTCACAACTTGATGTGACACTGAGTCGGTTGGGGATAGAGTGCAGAATCAGATCATGAGTACTAGATCTGATGAGGGGTACACTCTTTTTGTTTGGAGAAGTTGCAAGCCAAACCCTATATTTCACTGTGATGTGGGTTCTCAAAATGTGTTTGAAATAGTCAAATGACATAATTTTGTGTCGGTTTTTGTGCCAAACAACGGATTTGGTGAACTTGTAAGTCTACCATGAGTGAACTGAGTTTGATCGAGTTTGCTTGAGTCTACCAAGAAACTAGTTTGGAGACAAGTAAAATCGTTCGAGTTTGTGAGTTGACCTGTGAGTTTGATAACCATGGATGATTTTATGCACACACAGGGCCCTCCACTCAAAAAGTATTTGGACTTTGAAGTCCTCATTTCAGGTCAAGAATCAACCTTCCTAAAAGATTAAGTTGTTCAACAAAAGTCTGTGTTACACACTCATTCTATTTTTCTTTTAATTAATTATGATATTAATGTGGCTTTCGGTATAGAGGCCTCTAAAATTTAACAGTTCAAGATTTTGACAACAAAATCTACTGTCTTGTGACTGTTAAATTTGGTTATCATCTTTGAATGATTTTCCAGCTTAGGAAACCCAGGTGTTGGTGAAATCTAGTTTGGAAGTGATGGTTAACGCATTTCAGTTTCCAACTACAACTTCCAATATAGTGATGATGTGGTTGATGTTAAATTTGTAGCATGATAGTTTGATTTCTATCTTGGATTTTGTTTTGCATGTTTGCTGTTGCATGATCTTTGGGGGGATGTGATATGAAACATAGGATCTGAATTGGGGACTACAGTGGATGGGATATGATTTCATCATTACATTGTACGTACATTTTGGCCGCGAACTTGTGGTCAGCTATTTTTTACCTTGTTGGGTAAAAAGGTTACTTACACACAAATTTGATACTTGACTGCTCAAGTTACTCCTTTTAAATCCAGGTAGCTCTGCGTAGGTGCATATATTTCAGATGCAACAACCTATGCAGTTGTGTGCACTTGTGATTTTGATTACTACGCATGTGCAAATACAATTATTGTTGATGGAGTTGGTTGCACGTGGCAGTAGTGATTATAACTTATCGATTCATATATTCTGTATAGAGTTTAGTGACCAGCTAAGGATTTATTATTTGATTGAAGTATGAGTTTTATGTGAAATAATTGATTGTTCTTAAGCACAATCTCGTGTTGTGACATTGCAATTGTGTGTTTTTTTATTTTGAGAGTTTTTTCTTAATTGATTTGTTTTCTAGAAAACAGGGTGTACAACCTTGCGCATTTTATTTGCAAAATGGGCATTGCAAGTTTGGCTCGACGTGCAAATTTGACCATCCTTTGGGATCCATGAGATACAGTCCATCGGCATCTTCTCTCATTGATGTGCCTGTTACTCCATATCCAGTTGGTTCTTTGCTGTCTCAGCTGGCCCCTTCAACAACATCTTCAGAGCTTCGGCCTGAACTGATGTCGGGGTCCAAAAAGGAATCTTTTTCAGCCAGAATACCTTCTTCTGGAAATAGTTCCGGTACCTCTGTGGGTTTAATATTCTCACAAGGTGGGTCTGTTTCCCTATCTGATGTGCAACTCTCAAGTCAGAGTTCTGCCTCTGCTAGCAGTAGCAGAAGCACCAGACAAAGTGGTGAGATACGTTGACATCGCTAGTGCAAGCTTGAAAATATGTCCTCATTATCCATTGGATTGATTTCACAGGCCTCCATTGCTCTGTCTATAGTCCCCGATGCTTTAATTGAAACTGTTCAAAGATTCGCTATCGCTGTGTTTAGAAATCCATCATCCAATTCGGTTTTAAAAGCCTATACTAGGTCATTCACTTCTATGTTCTCCTCATCTGATTATATTATTATTATTATCTCAAATAAGCTTCAATAGAAAACTTAACACTTTCTATTCTTCATCTCTTCGGAATGTTTATTATTTTACCTAATTTATTGCTCTTGTGTGATCATTATGGTTACATTTTCCGAAGATATATATGGTTTGTTTGCAGTTTTTCTACTGCTATTACCTGCAATCTCTCCCCACACATAACAGGTTTAAAGAATATTTCTCTTACTAAACTTAACCGAATATCTAATAGCAATTTGACCTTGCTCTTGGAGGTTAAAATGTTGGTAGTGTTTTTTGGTACAACTTTTTCTAATGCATCTCGTTTTTTTGTTTTCTGCTTTGTACTATTGCATCCATGCATATCTTGTGCGTATCTGCAAATATATTCTGCATTCTATAAATATTTTTGAATCCAGGGAATATTGAAAGTCAATATTTTAAAACGTTAGTTAATGAAATAAAGTTAAAAATATAAATATTAATATGTGGTAATTTTACTCAAATATTTAAGCAATGTCAGAATTTAAGAAAATATTCTTTTAAATAATGAAGATTTAATAAATAAAGTCTGATTTTATATGAAAAAAACAAGAAAAATGTTTGTTTTGAAATGAAGATGTGTGAAGAGGTGAAACTGTGTTTAAACTCTTAACAATATCTTTTCAAATTTAATGAGTGGATTATCATTGGGAAGTACCAAATATGGAGCAAATTAGTTTTCAAATACTCTTAATAGTTGAAAGTTAAACCATGTTAAGTTAATATGTTAAAATAGTTTGCACGGAAAACTAATTTTTCTTTCATTACTAAATTACATTAAGAATCTTCTAGTTTTAATCAGAATAGTCGCCTCGCTTACATATTTTCTGTTATTAACGAATGACATATATTTTATGTTGTTAACTCACGACACTAGTATCTTTTTATCCTAATTTTTTCTTTTTGAAATAACACTCATTTTCTTAGTTTTATTTAAAAATACCATATTATGTAAAACGTAAATAAAAAATACGAAAATTAAAAATGAAGATTTAAAATATAAAAGTAACGAGTATTATTATAAAAAAAAATTGAATGATTTACTCAGAAAATATCATGAAAGTTACCTTTTTAGAAAATATATTCTAGTATTCAAATAAATAAATAAATACCCATTCTCTATGATTAAATCTATTAACTCGTTATCGAATTTATATGTGACTTTTATAAAAGTATAAATGTAATAAAAACAAAACGAAGAACTGTTGTTTGTTTATTAAAAGAAAAAAATTATTTAAGGAGAATTAATACAAGATTAGAGTAACTTTCTTACCATTAAACTAACTAGTTTTTTCTATAGTAATTTGTAATCTATATTTTAAAATTTTAACTGTAAAATTTTTTATGTAATTTTTAGTAGATGATACTTTTAGATAAAATACAAAAAGAGAGTTGTGATTCAATTGATTAAAAAACATAAGAATGAGTATATCTATTCTAAAACTAGTAAGAATGTAGATGTGATTCAACATAAATACAAGAAGATGAGTCCAGTTTTCTGAATTATTATAGTAATAACAAAACTTAGTTATGAAAAGATAAAGAGGCACACTCTGATACGGCATTTGGGAACCCTTCTCTTGTCCCCACATAAAGAAAACAAAGAAAAACAGCTTAGAATTTAAACGGTTCAATCATAAACCTGTGAACAAAACCATACCTCTAACGGGTGAAAAAAAGTGAAATCACCTTGGAATTTGAATTCAATTTATCTGTTATTATTTGAATAAATTAAAAGCGTAGAACTTTATGTTATGAATGTAATATAATTTTATATTGGAATGGAAGGGCAGTTGCGTCACTTTACAAAAGGATGAGTGTCGGTTACTGGTGAAGTGAGAACCCCGTTTTGTGATTTTAAACTGTGGCGGGTAGGCACAAATGAAGGAACAAAAAACTGAAATTAATACAAGAAAAACAGCGAAAGAAAATGGAGCTGAAAAGCCCATTACAACACACTACTACACTAGAGACCGTACGGTCCTAGTCAGAGAGAAGAAGCAAAACAAAACACACACTTTCTCACTCACTCTCACACACACGCACGCTCCAACGCACGCCCTGTACAGTGAAGCTGTGAAAATCCCCTTTCTGTCTCTCCGCTTCGAAACCACCGAACAACACCAGCTCGCCGATCTTCCACACACTTCAACACCTCTCTACCACCAACCACCTTCTTCACTTCGGACACTCCAACTCAAACCCGTTTCCATGGACTTGTACGGTCGGGCCCCCGTCAGGAACGGATCCAACCCGGTCAACCAACCCGAATGGCCCTCACCGGGCATCGACACTGCTCTCGAAGGTCTTTCTCTCTTCTCTTCTCCTCTGTTAGCTTTTATTAATGTCCAACTTCTGCTGTGTTAGTTTTGGGGGTTTTTCGGTGGCTTCTAATTAGGGTTTTGGTTTTTGTGTAGAATCCATGTGGCATTTAACGCTCGGTGGCGGCGAATCTTACCCGGAGCGGCCCGGCGTTCCCAATTGTGTGTATTACATGCGAACCGGTGTGTGCGGATACGGTAGCAGGTGTCGTTACAATCACCCTCGTGATCGTGCTGCGGTAACCCTTTCCATCACTTTGAGATTCTGCATTAGGTTAGAGTTTCATGCAAGTGTTTTTTGTTTTTGTAGTTGGCATTGTTTTCATGCCTTTTTTGGCCCTGTGTCGGTGTTATTGCTTATTTCTGAAGGTCGATGTTCTGTAGGAATGTTCATTTACTGTGTAGTTAGTTTTTTTCCTTTTTAGCGAGGAGGGTTCTATTCAATTTTTACTTTCTCAATGTGAAGTGCCACTTGAAAGTGGGAATCCGGTTTAAAGGATAGCTGGTTGTGTTGCAGAAGCGTATTTTAGTTAGAAAAAAATAACAATGTTTATGTAGATAGCGAGTATTTTATTTCATCTTATTGCTAAAGTATATGAATATGAATTGACTCAGTTGAGTCAAATGCTGCTTAGGTTGTTGCGGCGGTAAGAGCTACGGGGGAGTACCCAGAACGGGTGGGGGAACCTCCATGTCAGGTCTTGGTTTTTGTTTTATTTCCATAAATGATTTTTTATGTTCAATCTGCAATTTTTTTAAAATGGTTATACTTATTCTTCTTCGTCATTCTGATGAACAGTATTATTTAAAGACCGGAACCTGTAAATTTGGAGCATCCTGTAAATTCCACCATCCAAAAAATGGAGGTGGATATTTAAGTCAAGCTCCACTAAATACTTACGGATACCCATTACGGCCAGTATGACTCTTCTTTTTGCTCTTCTTCTGCCACCTGTAGCCCGCAGCAAACAATGCTATTGTTAACTGTCTTTTTTTTGAACAGGGTGAGAGAGAGTGCTCCTATTATTTGAAAACGGGGCAGTGCAAATTTGGTGTTACCTGTAAATTCCATCATCCTCAACCCGCTGGCACACCATTGCCAGCATCTGCACCTCAATTTTATCAACAGGTGCAGTCTCCTACCGTTCCTGTGGCTGAACAGTATGCAGGAGCTTCTGCAAACTTAAGAGTGGCAAGGCCCCCTGTATTGTCCGGTTCCTATGTACAAGGGGCTTATGGTCCTGTACTTCTTTCTCCAGGGGTTGTCCAGTTTCCTGGATGGAGTCCTTATTCGGTGAGAGGGACATGTCTGCAAAGTGAAAAGTCAATTTTTCTTCATTTAGCAGTTGCTTTCTTCTGACAATTTTAAATTTGTGCAGGCACCTGTAAGTCCTGTGCTATCTCCTGGTGCTCAACCTGCTGTTGGAGCCACTTCTTTATACGGAGTGACCCAGTTGTCATCACCAACATCAGCTTTTGCTAGACCGTATACTCCGCTGTCCTCTACTACCAGTCCTTCAGGAAACATACTTAAGGATCAATTATTTCCTGAAAGACCCGGTGAACCTGAATGCCAATACTTTCTGAGAACAGGGGACTGTAAATTTGGATTAGCTTGTCGATATCATCATCCTCGGGACCATATTGTTGCACGACCATTTCTTAGCCCAATTGGACTTCCTTTACGACCGGTATGTATGGTTGCTCACTTGATTTGATTACTTGTCTTATTGTCTAGTTAACATTCTTAGATTTATTTAAATTTAAGTTGTATGGTACTTTAAAGTGTTACAATTATAATTTATGATGTTATCCATATAAAATGTGCATATCTACACATGACAAATGTATGAATAGCACATCTATTGTGCTCAGGGAGCACTACTATTTCCTACTCATTAGAAATAAAAAATTTGTTGGTAGTCTAGACAACCTTTTGTAACATGAGCCCTGATATTATAAAAGTATCCCTGCATGGCAATTAACTCATAGCGTAGCTTCAGTTGCACTAGGAACAACATGGACAGCAATTGACCTGGAGTAAGAGACAGTATTAAACTTTTGCTTTGCACGATTAGATTTGGCCCTTGACAGAACATAATATAAATATGTATATATAAAGCTGTCTGCACGAGCCTTTTAGGCCTGAGATGTGGAATGCAACTTCTTATTTACAGGAATGGGGATAGCTAAGATTGTACTCTTGATCATATATTCATTCGAAGCCCTTATTTCATGAAAAATTAACCTTCGGACAAAGTTTAACCTGTTGAATAAAATGCATGTGATTATTATTTTCCTATAATCAGTCCCATTTTAAAAGCTGCTATTCACTCTATTTTTCTTTTTAATTTCATATGGCATAAAAGTGACTTGCTCATATATATGTCTGAAATATAAAAATTGTCTTTCCTGCTTCCACTGAAAAGGCCAATGTAGTGATGTACATGATGCCAAATTGTGACACGGTTAGTTGCTGTTCTATCTTGAGTTTTGCATGATTAAAGTTTTATTATGTTTGGAGGGATATGTGATGGAAACATAGGATCTAAACTGGGGGTTATGGCAGAGAGGATTTGGATTTATAGTTCCTTTGGAAATAAATTTTTGTTGTGGTCAAACCATGTTTCTTCGTTTTTGAGGAAACATGCTATTTAATGAGCTATTGGACACCACAATAGCACAAGTTACTCGTTTTGGATTCAGGATGCCTTGCATAGATCTCATGTGCAAAAAAATCTATTCCAGTTGTGCGCATTTGTGACCGGGATGCATGTGCAAATAGAATTATTTACAATGGAGTTACGCACTTGTAGCCTTAGTGTTTATAGTGTAATCCATTCGTAAATTTTTTTTTCATCTCAGTTACACTAGTGTTTAGAGTTGTTATTTGTTTGAATGCATTAATTTTATCTGGAATATTTAACTGTTCTTAAGCACATTCTCATGTTTCATTGCAGCATTACAATTTGTGTTTTATATTTTATATTTTTGGGATTTTTCTTAATTAATTTGTTTTCTAGAAAACAGGGCGTACAACCTTGCGCTTTTTACTTGCAAAACGGGCATTGCAAGTTTGGGTCCACGTGCAAATTTGACCATCCTTTGGGATCTTTGAGCTACAGTCCATCGGTATCTTCTTTCATTGATGTGCCAGTTACTCCATACCCTGTGGGGTCTTTGCTGTCTCAGCTGGCTCCTTCTACAACATCTTCAGAGCTTCGGTCTGAACTGATGTCCGGGTCCAAAAAGGAATCCCTTTCAGCCAGAATACCTTCTTCTGGTACTTCTGTCGGTCTAATTTTCTCACAAGGTGGTTCTATCTCGTTATCTGATGTGCAACTCTCAAGTCCGAGTTCTGCCCCTCTTGGCAGTAGCAGAAACACCAGACAAAGCGGTGAGATACGTTGATCAGGCTAGTGGAAAACCTGAAAATGACTCCTCATTACCTATTGGATGTGACTTCACAAGCCTCCATTGCTTCTGTTTATAGTCCTCAGTATTTTGATGGCAACTGTTCAAATTTTCACTGTCTTGGTTGAGAATTCATCATCCAATCCTGTTTAGAGCCTATACTAGGTGATTCTCATCTGATTATATTATTATCTCCAATAAGCATCAATTGAAAACTCAATATTGTCTACACTCCATCTCTTTTGATTGTTATTATTCATCCTTTACTTAAAGCGTTTGTGTGATGATTGTTTTGTTACAATGCCTTGTTACATTTATGCATGCATGTGAGACACAACCTAGTTCCTGCCCCGTACAAAGATGAAGTTGAAGAGATGACTGAAGTTCCATTTACGCTACTGTTTTTTTGCTTTTACTTTTTTAGTACTTGCAACATGCATACAATGCCTTTGCTATGGAAATTGTAGGGAATCCTAGGTTGGTATTTTCTCCGGCAACGCGATTACTATGTTAAAACGTTGTCATGCCGTTATAATGCACATTATGTAACACATTTTGCTAAACGTTTTGCGTTAGAGTATTTCTCTAGAACATAATTTATGTTCTAATGATGGATAGGAAAATATTGTGTGAATTTTTTTATCCATATTACATATTTAATGCTTATCGGAAAATTTTGTATGCATTCAATGAATATTTGTAAACCTAGATAATATTATTAAAATATGAATAAGTAGAGCTTTTAGCAGTTTAATACAACATAAATCAGAAATGTTTGGAATTTTAAAGCCTATTTTACTGAAGAATTTGAGCATTGTCAGAATTTTAAGGAGTTAAAATTAATTTTTGAACATCAGACTTAAGAAAAAATGATATGGTTTTACATTGAACATTTAAAATGAAGACGTGTGATTGTATGAACAGGGATGGAAATGTATTCCCTTCAAATTAACATTTCAAATTTATAATACGAAGGTGAATTATCATTAATCTTGTATTGATGCATTTGGCTCTCATAACGCATGCATAGGGAAAGAAAGCTAAAATGTATGCACTTCTTCTTAAGTGGGAATTTTGATGTAAATTTATTACTTCTAAACAATGCTAGTTGTTGCATTTTTAATACGGTGGTTAAAAAAAGTGTACTTTTGCATCACCTATTAAAAGCATTGAAGTGTCGTGATCAGAAATGGTGATCATAAATAATAAACTTACAAGAATGTCAAAAGATAAACTTCAACATATTTTATAAAATTGCCGCAAATGATTGTTGACTTTATTGTTATAAAGTGAATAGTCCATTCTAGAAGTTAAAAAAAAAATCAATTTTAAGTATTGATAAAAAGTTAATAGACAATATATTTTTACAATAAATGTGTGTTTGGAAGAAGATTAATGGAGACAGATTCTCATTGTCTTAGCGAGTTAAATGATAAAAGCTATTTATTATTGCGTGTCATTGCATGATAGGGCGATTTATTTTAGTAAGATGGAAAAGTGGAGCTCATTCGTCATATTAAGATGATTAAAAATCTTGATTTACTCGAGGGCAAGCCCACTATTTTTTTTAAATGTTTTCTCTTTTTTTTATTTTTA
>Ga0209389_1003901_pt1 | contig 12217 bp, 5 predicted proteins | sample CowpearedBW_FD_187526 | JGI IMG/M metagenome (GOLD analysis project Ga0209389, IMG submission 187526) | Root nodule microbial communities of legume samples collected from California, USA - Cow pea red BW (SPAdes) (version 2) | ecosystem: Host-associated > Plants > Roots > Nodule | place: USA... | reverse complement strand
CATGGAGAGCACACATTCCAGCCTTGATCACCATGGATATCATCAAATCTCCTTTCCTTCATCAATGTAGACTTCATTCCAATGTTTATGGCTTCAAGATAGTTCAAAAGAGCTTCATTCAATCTTGATAAAATCTTCAAGAAGCAAACCACCTTGGCTTCTCATGTCAACAAAGATAGCGCTACTTTTTGTATAATTTGATATATGGTTTCTACGTCTTGCAATGTCTTACTTATAAAATATACTGACTGTTGATTATTACAAATCTCTTGAACTAGATCTACATTAAAGGCATCTATACTAGCCGCTATATAAACCAATAGCAGCTGAGTTGTGTTTGGTTTTCACAAAATTGGAGGCGAGTTTAGCACCTTTTCAACTACTCAAACTTTTCTTGGAATGTGTCATCCCAAACAAACTTAGCCGATTTCTTCAACAATATGATTATAGACTTGATATTTTTCTACTAATATTGTCAAAAACCATGATATCACTAATCTCCCAATTAGTTGTTGCACCTCTTTTATATTCTTGGGACTACTCATATCAAACACCACTTGACACTTCTCTAGGTTGGCTTCAATACCCTATGCATTAAAATCTTAGAAGTTTTTCGCTATCTACTCTAAACACAAATTTTTTTAGGTATAATTGCAGGTTATATGATCTTAAGGCTAAGAAGACCTCAGATAGGTCTTTAGAATGTTCTTGCAAGGTCAAAGTATACTCTGCAAAGTCTCCTAGAAAGCTTCAAAGGGTTCACATCCTAAAATTCAAAGGGTACTCGTCCTCCAATGTCATAAGCAAGGGAATGGAGGTGCCTGCAAAAGACAATCAGATGCCAAAGTTAGTCTTAGGTGTCAGAGAATAAATGCTAATGAATACGTAATCCATGTACCTCATAAAATGTACCTTTTATATTATGGTTCATGGGTTGTAACTGGTTGGGCTTCGGTTTAAGCGGCCTAATTACCTAATAATCAGATTAAGATGTTTGACCTTGGATTTAATTCTTCTTAGTGATGATCATACCGGCATGATTCATTGGCATAACTCAAGAATATGTCGTCTTAGAGGTTCGACATGTACTCAGCCAGGTCATGTACCTTAAGGGGTACTTGGGCGTGTACAACATACATATTAAATGTTGTGAGCATTAAATGTCTAAGACACACATCACATTACACGCTCTTAACAATTAGACGATCTATGCAACAAATGTTCATAGCATTAGATGATGATGTGTAATGCTCTTTATGACTTGACTATTTTGCCAAATGAAAATTCAAGCTAGAAAGTGTTAATCTTTTATAGCCAAAAACCCTTTTAAAACCTCTCAATTTCTTTCTTTCACTCTACACTTTCTCCAAACGGTTAGAAATGAAATGGTGGTTTAAGCCAATAAAGGGGGGGTTGAATTGGTTGTATAAAACTTTTTCGAAAGCTTAAAACCCCTTTTGATTGAATCAAATGGACCACAAAATTTGAATGCAAAAGCTGTAGGAAAGTACACTTTCAACCGGTCAAAAATAAAAATAGCAGGTTAATTTGTTCATAAACCTATGAATCAGTTGATTAAAATTTCAAAACAATTGGCTAAAATACTAGGAAATTATGCAAAATGCAGATTTCACGAATTTGACTCAAACAACATACTTTCTCACACAAGATTCGTTCCAAACAGTATTTTGAACAAGATTGCACTATCAGATTACACATAAACACATTCAAACACAACAAAGAATGATTCGCTTGGTTTTCTTGAGATTTTAAAGTGAGTGAGATAAGGGAAAAAGAATTAGCCAATTGTTTTATACTAGTTAACTCTAGTTTACCAAGACAAATCAAGATTACAAATCACAAATCACAAAAGTTTTACAAATCACAAATCAAGATTACACTTTTGAACAATAGAAAACACCAAGATTTTTGACTCACAAAAAAATCTCAACTACAACCCTGATGGGGGCTCTCCCTAGCCTACCATACACGATTTCTTCAAGCTTCTACCAAGCCAAAATGCCTCAAAAATCAACCAAGATCTTCAATCTTCACCTTGTAGCTGTGTGATTTAGAGAGAGAGTTTTCCAGTGATCAATGACAGGATTTCACGCTCAAAAACTCAAAATTGTGCCTCTACTCTCTAAAACATAGCTTATATAGTTCGGTTGAAGTGAAATAAATCGGTTGAATTTTCCATACAATCAAGTGAAATCAATCGATTGAAAAACAATTCACTTGATTGAATACATTCATACCAAAAACTATATACAACAAGCCTTTTAACCTGTTAAAACTCATTTTAACATATTAAAAAGGACACACTAGACTAACAAGACATCTAATCTATGTCATATAGCCTACAAATATGGTATAACATGTAAACATCATATTCTACAATTTATTTCTAGATTTAACACTATAGAAACATGATCATTGAATGGATCTTCATCAACCAGATGTGATCTTTTGCACTTTGCTTTATCAAATCTTTGCACCAAGGTTTGTTGTGCTAACAAAAACATCTAAGTCTCGCTTGATTCCAAACCCTAAAAACTCACTTTTTGCAAAATCCAATATTGTTTCACACTGTAAAAGTGGCCCACATCAATATTGAATATTTGGTTAAATCACAACCTTAGAATTTGGAAAACCATCAGACAAATGTGTCATTCAAATAGAATATTATGTGAATCCTAAAGACTTTGATGGTTTTTGTCTTGTATTCTTTAAAACACTTGAGAAGTGTGGCATCAAAAAGTTCTTTTCTGAACCCAAAATTATCAAGGAATTTTGGAAAAACTCCAATTTTGATGGACAAAGCATTGTCTAGATTGAAGTGGGAAGCAAAGCAGTACTATATTAGTAAGTCATTCCTAAAGCCAAAAAATGTTATTGGATTGCAAATTGCTTTCACTCTAATTGAAGGTTACACTATTTAGATAATGGAAAGATCAGAAGAAAATTGTTTGAGGAAACATTTAATGGTATGAAAAATCTCCCTAAGGATGTATACAAAATGCTCTACTATGTGGCTAAAATTTGGCAATAACTTTATAACAAAGTCTTTCTTCCTAGGAAGGGTTATCAGGATCACATGTACGAACTAGCCAAGTTCATCATTTATCACTCCCAAGCAGATATACCTTTTAATTTTCCTCATGTACTGTATTTGAAGTTGATAAAGTCACTTTCACAGATTGGAAAAGATGCAAAGTTTGCTCCATATTCTCCATTGATTAATAATATTTGTTTGAAAGAAAATGTATATGTAAAACTGTATGAAAAGGATAAAGAAGACTTTGATAAAGTGTTATGTAAAGGAAGGTGTCTCATAAAGAAACCAATAATGTCTCTATCCAACTTTAAGTTGATGAAGTTGGACATCCCTTAAGAATCAATAAATCTAAAACCCCTGGACCCTAATGAGTGGGAAAGATATAAACTATAAAATATGGAACCTCTTTATATTAGCACTTTTGAAAACTTTGATTTGGTCAAAGGAAAAGTTGCAACTTTGACCAAAGATCAACATAAAGAAAAGGGTATAACAACCTTCCCTTAAAGGAATCACATTCCTCGATAAGTCAACTAAAAGTTTTAAATAAGAAACAACCAAGAGGAAGAATTTTCCCTTACCAATAAAGCAAAAAAAGGGAAGAATTCTCTCTCAACAATTGGAGTTCCCAGAAGATCCAAAACAAAATTAGTTCTCCAAAAAGAGTCTTATTGAGGTACCTATTCCTACACCCGTTAGCTTTCCTTTTCTCATAGATAACCCTATACATATATCTCTAGTAGAATCTCTTTTACCGACTTTTGTACATACAAAACCATAACCTAGCCTCTGTTAAATATTCCACAAAACCCTTCGTATAAATAGGCAAACACAAATACCAAAAATGTTTATGATACTCTATCTTCAACCTATGTAGAAAAATCTCATACGTTTTTCAAAACCTCTCACTCATCCTCAACTGCCAATCATAATAGTAGAATTTGTGCCTAAAGCTAATAGCCTTGTAAAAATTTGGCCCATGCTTACTAAATATCCTTTGTACAGTTACCATGATCCTAATTACCCTACAACAGTAGAAGACCTTAGCCAAGTACAAAAATATCTCACTAATGGCTTTATTTTTGGTATTTTCCCTAATGTAATTAAAATTGCACCTGATCATATATGTCTAAGAGAAAGGGCATTGAGTTTGAAGATAAACAAATCTCATATGCTTCCTAAATTCCCTTCACACAAAACAAAAAGCTTCAAGACCCTAACTCAACTTTGAAAATCTTTTCTTAAGGGAACTAACTCATGAGGATGCTTATGATGTGCAAAACAAGATGCTATGGAGATACAATGATAAAGCCTCTTCATCAAACAACAAAGACATTTCAGGCCAACATAGCCACACATTTATCTTCATCATCACTTTTACTTACACCTACTACCCTGACCACGTGACGACCATGTTTCTTAAGGAAAAAACTTCAACGTCGTTTCATACTTGCAAGGCTTACCCAAGGGAGTTAGTGGATATTATAAGGTTAGAGGAAACAATTATAAGAAAATATCATTACCCAAGGGAGTTAGTGGATATTATAAGGTTAGAGGAAACAATTATAAGAAAATATCATGGAAAAATCGCAATCCACTATTTTTATCCATAGATATTTGTTCATATAACGTGGATTAACTTGAACTCAAAAGAAAAAGAAAATTTGTATGCATAGTTCTAATATCGCTAAAATCTCAAACTATGCAACAATAGATTCTACAAGAAGAAAGGCCTGAAGAGATAATTAACATGGAAGAGAAGCAACAAGTACTTCAAATTAAGTATCTTCACACTCAAAAGCAAGCTTCTAAAAGTCAAAATCATGCTCCTCAAGAGGATATCAAATATCTTATAGACGATGTTATGTCAAAAAAGATGGATTAAATAAAGCAAGAGTGGTTGAAGGATATGTCCGTAATGATTGTTGAACAAGTGAAGACTACTCTTATGGCTATCCTAAAAAATTTGAACCCTTCATCTTCATCTGATCCTTTTCCTCCTCCTCAATCCTGATTGTAATTTGTCATTGTATTATCTACCTATTTAATTTTGTTCTATTAATGAAAAATTGTTTCACTGAATCTTGTTCTCACATTTTAGCCTTACTCATTACCTTTTGTTGATTGATGAAAAAAGGGGAGACGTAGAAATGAAACATGAAGAAATAAAAAGAAACAAAAATTGGACAAGTACAACTTAAAGGAATATAAAACATGAGGAGACATAGAAAGAAAACATAAAGATAAAAGAGACATATAAATAAGGGGGAATATTGGCGCTTAAGTAAAGAGGAGTATATATGACCAAAGATTTAATAGAACAATACAAAATAATATTCAACAAATGGTAATCGACAAATGATATAAATGAATTAACCAGCAAGTGTTGTTTAACCAATGTTGTATGACTTATCTGTTGATCTATACTTGCTTATTCTATGATAAATTATTGCTTTATCAATTCTAACGAATATGGATAAATGATTAAGTTTCATAAGAAATATCTCAACAAGTGGTATCAATATAAATTGAACATTAATTTTGTTGTCTACACAAAACAATAATTCGTTAAACATAAGAAGGATAGCATGTTTCATAATAGTTTTGTCATCAATAAAAAAAGGGGAGATTTTTTGCATTAGATACAAGAAAACCCCATTAGATGTTTCTACGAGGGAATAGGTTTAGATGTGTATAAGATGTGTCTACAAAAGTTTAGAATGTTAGAACAATACCTTAGATAAAGCATTGGATGTTGAAAAGGGTCTGACAAGCATTAAACTTCATTAGATTTATGAACATAACCATTAGACGACCCAAGAATGTGCGCAGTAACTGCTTGTGAATGTGAATGTACATATGCATATGTTTTATTCAGCTAATGTGTGGTAAATGAGTTTAAGCTAATAACAGCTCAACAAAGAAAAAATTTATGCTTAAAGAAAGAACCAAAATATGAAAATGCAAGGCTTAGACAAGCTTAGTTGAAAGCACATGGTAGACGAGTGGAAGGCTGGATTAGATGACCAAGCCATCAAATGACTAAAGTTCTACATGTAACATCCCTACTGGAATTTACTTAATTAAATAAATAAATAATAATTGAAAATAATACGACAAAATTTTATTATTCCCAAAAATGCGGGAAATTTAAAACATTGTACAACACGTCAAAGGCTATTTAATAATAGTAGTAAAGTTATTACAATTTTCCAAAATCCAATGAAAATAATAGTAAACACGAATAAGTTCCTAGCTAAAATCCCAAGCTAGCCCCTCTCTCCGTCTCAAGCGTCAACGACATCACCTATATCATCATCTACTACCGTGTAAAGAATTACATGATCATCACCAAGCACAAACAGAAAATGTGAGCTTATAAATAAAATAACACATAAGATAACATAATAAAAGTAATACACCCATCTGATTCATCCTAGTTAGTTCTTGGCCAAAATCTTAATCCTCAAGGCTTTTCAACCTTCACACACACATATAGTTAGTCCTGGACTCAAGATTTATGATGCTCACACGAACCTGCCCGCTCATGGTCCTACCTTTACAAACCTCCCCGCTCGTAGTCCTACTCTACGGACCTACCCGTCTGTAGTCCTACTCTACGGACCTACCCGCCCGTAGTCCAACACACGTGATCCACCAGCTACGTAGCCCCCCGCACCCAGCATCTCTCAAGTGTGAGCATGGAACATACGAACCTACCTCGCTCGTATCCCCACACGAGAGTAATTGGATATGAACCTCCCTGCTCATATCATCACGTGTTCACCACCATCCATGAACCTACCTGCTCATGGCACAACATCTCCTGATCCAAGTCTGCATTATTGCATACAAACATCACACACAAACCCACACCTACAACAAGATCGCTTGACGTAGCCTAAGCGTCGCCAAGTGACTTTACATGTGCAAACCACCTTGTTTAAAAACACCAAACTGCATTAATCTCGCTTAAGCAAGAAGCCTTCGCCCAAGCGACCAGGCCTGTCTCGCTTAAGCTAGGCTCTCTCGCCTAAGCGAGCGCATTACAATGGTACTCTACGAATTCTCGCTTGGGAGAGATCACCCTTCGCGGAGAACCAAAGTCTTTCGCTTAGGCGGCGAGTCAAGCAGTAAACACGAATTTTCTATGAATTCTCACTTAGGCGAGGAACTCTCGCTTGAGCGAAATGATCTGTCGCCCAAAACAGGACTTTTCGTTTGAGCGAGATGCTCGAGCAGAACCACACAGTCTCCACGATTTCTCACTTAGGCGAGGAACTCTCGCTTGAGCGAGATGCTTTGTCGCCCAAAACATGGGCTCTCCGCTTGAGCGAGATGCTTGAGCAGAATTAGGGTCGAGTCTCTACTACTTTTGCCTAGGCGAGGCTTGCTCGCTTGAGCGAAAATAATTTACGTCTTCCCTATTTACGCACGTAAACACTAGAAAAAAATACCAAAACACAGTTCAATCGATGCCAGGTAATTTGTAATAGCGAGCCAAACTCATGGACATGTTTTAAACCCAATTGAACCACCAAAACTTGAGATTGAACCACAAACAACCATATAGTATAAAACTCTCATCATATTCATATAGAGGCACAAGTGACTTATCAAACAACATCAGAAAATCAACGTCTCAATCACATCACATAGATCACGAAATTTCATGGCACGCAAGCATAAAATGACAAGAGTAGGACTCACAATCACAACACATACCATTTAATTTTTAAAACACATAAGGACAGCTCCCCTAACCTGGTTTCCTTTGCTTAAAATTGAAGTGGTGAGTTCTTCTTGACCCAAAATGGCTCCCCTTAGTGCTCCCACAATTCAACTCCTTTGATTCACTCTAAACTCATGTTTCACTCAGAATTTGTGGTCTTAGTTTGCCTTAAAATATCATACAATTAGCATACAAAGGACTCAAACCTAACTTTCACACAACTAAGTACTCCCAACCATTTGAGCTAGTACTTTTCCACATCACAATAATTAACATTAAATGCCATAAAGACTTCTACTACCCGTATTTATTAAATAATTATTTATTTAATTATTTAAATTTCTTGGGTTTTACTCTACACAAGTGTCAAAATGACCTGGGTTTATTGAACCTGTTAGATGACTCAAGGCAACATGTTAGAATACAAGGACCAAACAACTCAAATAGTGCAAAGAGAAAAATATAGTATTAGATGACTACATTGACTAAACGAGTTAACCTAGACTAGCAAAGCACTAGACTTTTACATAAGAGTAGTGAAGTAAAAGAAAGCAAGTAGATGAGCAAAGAAGAGAAGCATTAGATGAGTCAACATGAGGTATTGGACGACTCAATGAAAAAGGCATGCAAAAGATACAAGAAGAGTAACTATGAGAAAAATCAATGCAATGTTAGATGAGTCAACGCTATAGCACACAAAGACACTAGACAAGCGTCTATATAACGAGTCAAGGTGAGATGTTAGACATGTCAATGCTAGCATACAAAGGCTTTAGATGAGTATCCATCAAATGAGTCAAATTCAACTCATCAAGCATAACATTGAAACACCTATTAGACGAGTACTTCCGTTAGACGACCTATTTAGAAGAATTACTAAATGAGTCAAAACTCAAAGCACTTAACGAGTATCATATTGATTAAGCAAATCAAGTTCAAATTGCATAAGAGAAATATATTCAATCACAAGGTGGTCAAGATCAATTGTAAATTGATCAAACAAATCTAAATGTTGAAATTGATGATCAAGATGATAAAAAGAAATATGTATCAAGTCTCAACATATTTTTTGATACTCTGATTAAAGATAGAATATGGAAAAAAAGATAAATGAAGATATTGGTAAAGATATTAGAAGAATATGTAGAACACTAATCAAATATCAAATTATTCAGATAAGGAAGTATTTCAAATTCCTCTCTGATTGATCATTCTAATTATTTTCATATTAATATATATTAATCACGGGATAGGAAAAGACTTTGCAGATTAAAGACTGCAAGAGAATCTAGATGATTGAAGCCATAACATTACAATGTTTGAAATTCAAATTGTTGAAAGGCTAAAAAGGAAATAGTTAATAATTCACATGAAGCAATACACTCTAATTAAATATCCAAAACTTCGAAATACCTTTTCATACTCTTCACTAAGGTGACATGCATTCATCCAACTTTGATCTATACTACGTTGGTAACAAACTCCATCATTCTCAGATTTCTAATTTTCAAAAGGTAGGTCCCTACCCATTAAGAAAAAAATATTTTTCATAATTCGTTAACACGTACATGAAGAAGTCTATCATCATAAAATTGATAAAATTTCAACAGCATTTCATATTGATCTCTGAAATACACGAAATGAAAGTGGTTATTCATGACCACAATCAAGTATGCATCTGGAGAACAACACAAAAAGGTAACCAAAATTCTATCAAATCTATGCATACGCTTACAACGTACACGCATTACCAAATTTTGAAAAATAATTTTTCCAAACTGTTCGATCAGACAATTCAATACTTAATACAAATGATTCAAATTGAAGCATTTGCACTAAATCTCAAACGAGAACTAAGGTTCATTCAATTTATCTATAAAATAATGAAGCATATAATAAATATGATATTATATAAACATTCAACATCTAAAATATCTATTGAAATATATAATATAAATTAAAAATATAATTTAATCAAATCACTAATAAATATAAAGTAAAAAATAGTTTATAGAAAAAATATTATTCAAACAAAGTCTTTCGACATTGAAAAAAAATAATGAGTCATGGAAAAATTAATACAATGGATCAACATGCAATCAACAAGACAAAACTTAGGAATACTAATGTCAATCAAAACTAATTTTCATATGTCAATAATCAACAGAAAAGACCTAACATTGACAGAAAACACAGAAAAGGGGCGCTTTAGGAGGTCACTTGTCACACACCATCGTGGATAGTGGTTGACGCAGCCGCTGCTCTTGGAAGGAGACCCATCGTTGCATCACCACTATAATTAGAGCAAACACTGTCTCCACTGTCGCCAATCATCATCCTCCGTAGCCTCTACGCAAATTGGAGGGTTTCAAGGTTTCAAAAAACGAAAATGGAGGCAAACAAAAATGGATGCACACGAAAACAGAATCAAACGAGAAATAAACCATTGAAATCGTGACACCGTCGTCCCTTTTGCGTACCACAAAAACTAGAAAAACTAAACCCTTTTGTGCAGTCGAAGCCACTAGAGAAGAATATCTAATATATAAAATTAAACATTTACGTTTGACATCCTAAGGTCAGATGTAAGTTTACGTCGAACAGGGTGCAATTAGACGTAAATTTAAATGTGACAAGGTGTAGTCAGACGTAAATTTATGTGCAGTCTTATGCAGTCAAACGTAAACTGCAATGTTTAATTCTAACCTCAAGACATCAAACGTAAATATTGATTACTTATTTACAAATTTGCCATCGATCATTAAATATCTATTTTTGTTAGTGATGACAAATAGTCTCATAATCTTCTAAACAACATTTTATTGAACCAATTCTTCACCATCATGTTTAGGATAATAGAATTAATTTGGACAAATCGAAAAGAATAACTACATGTATATCCATTTTAACCAACAAAACACTAAATAAATTCTCTTCTGTTTTGGAACAATATAAATATATCACTTATTTATATATATTAAAAAAGAAAAGATATATATCGAAAGAAAAATAAAAACAAATGTGTACGATGAAATAAAAAAACTCCTTATGTCTTTATTTATTACAATATTTTATATATTTTCTTTTTAAAAATTGTACCATCAATTATTCATTATTTTTATAATAAACCGATGCAGGTTTAGGATAATAATATTAATTTAAATAATTAAAAAGAAATGACTAGATAGAAAAATTAACTCAATTTCCTCTCCAATTAGTGTTATTTTATACGCTAAACACTTATTTTATAAGTTGCTTAATTAAGCTGCTCTCAGGCCCATGCTCATTATTACTCACACCTTAAAAGACATTTAAATACAATACATTTCAAGGGAGGAATATGATTGTTAGTGTTCCTGCGAAGAACAAATAAGAGATGTTAGATAGAGTATCACCTTACCTCAATCTGCAGTCTCTCTAGCAAGTTTTCTTCCGGTATGTATGTGTTGTCTGCTGGTGTCTCGGTTTTGATCGATTTGGACTCGGGAGGGATTACCTGCGGAAGAGACTCTGACGCTCAAGTCAGCTAAGAATTCTTAGAAAGTTAAATCTCGTTATTAGGGGATTAATGAATGCGTACCTTTAATTCGTGGGATCCATGTGTATTTATAGAATATTAATTATGTCTGGCCACGTAGTGGGCTGAGCTTTTGACTGGGCCAAGTCCAAGTCCCATAGTTTGGTTATTGAGGGCCCTACGATCCTGGTTGGTAGTGTGTTAGGTTTATCAAGTTCTCACTCCATTTGCTCAAGTTGGCGGCTTAGGTCGTTTACTATTGATTGTTCGCTATACATGATCATAGTTTGCGTCCTTAAGGGGCTATGTAGGCAGATCTCATGGTTGTAGCTAAGTTAGGCCGTCTAGGTGTAGTACACCAGTCCCCCAGCCTGTGTCGGTGCATCTATAGCGACAGAGGATGATAAGTGATGGCATGTTTTGTTGGGCCGACCAAGTGTAGTACAGTTAGATTAAAACTAAATATTATATGATTTTTTTTTTAAGAAAAAATATATCGTACCTGTTTTTTATTATGATATTCAAGTCGAATCACATTACATAAGGAACAACACTAAATTGTTGCCAAGTGACTTGGCTAAAGGTTTGCTTGTAGAATCATATCCAGAAAATTAAAAGTAATTCTAATATTACGATCCGTCATTAAAGAAGTTAATTTTCGCTTATCTTGTACCGGAGTCAACCACATCATACGTCGTCAGTACGTATGTGCAAGTGAAAGCAATCTATTCATACTAAAATTAAAACAAAATTTAAATGTAAAGAAAACCTAAATTCACAAATTAATTTTAACTAATTATCAATTTAAAAATCTAAAAGCAATTATAATCAACAAGTTTTTATTTGAGTGATATTATATTCCGTTTCTTTAAGTTTTTAAGTGGAAAAATATACAATTATAAAGTTTAAC
>Ga0209389_1003892_pt1 | contig 12225 bp, 12 predicted proteins | sample CowpearedBW_FD_187526 | JGI IMG/M metagenome (GOLD analysis project Ga0209389, IMG submission 187526) | Root nodule microbial communities of legume samples collected from California, USA - Cow pea red BW (SPAdes) (version 2) | ecosystem: Host-associated > Plants > Roots > Nodule | place: USA... | reverse complement strand
CTCATTCTCAATGAGAAGCCTTGTCTCTGAGCTCATGCTCCTCCCACCATCTGTGTAATCGTGAGTGACTAGTCCAACTTCTTTGCCCATGCCATATTTGGTAACCATGGTCCTTGCCAAACTAGTTGCTTGCTTGAGATCTGAGGATGCACCACCAGTGACTTCATTTTCTCCGAAAATCAGTTCTTCGGCAACCCGGCCTCCCATGCAAACATCAAGCCTGGCAAGCATCTGTTTGCGGGAAATGCTGAGGTAATCGTCTTCGGGCAATTGCATAACCATCCCAAGAGACGTTCCTCGGGGAACTATGGTTGCTTTGTAAACAGGGAGAGCCCCATCAGTATACATGGCAACAAGGGCATGACCACCCTCATGGAAAGCAGTGTTCTTTCGTTCCTCCGCAGATATAACAGCTGACTTCCGTTCACTGCCCATCAGCATCTTGTCTTTTGCATACTCTAAATCAGCCATTCTCACAGCTTTGGCACCATCCATTGCAGCCTTGATAGCAGCCATGTTAACCATGTTTGCAAGCTCGGCCCCGGAGCACCCATGTGTTCCTCGAGCAAGGGTCCATAGATCAACATCTTCAGCCTTCAAAACCTGTATTTGATTGGAGATAAAAATCCAGAAAAAACAAATATAAGTAATGCTGATCATGGTTACACATGTAATGGATATAATATCTAAACTTCAAAATAAATGGGTGTGAGCTCATACTCGAGCATCCAATTGATAGCCAATCATAGCCCAAATAAAAAGCATTAAACAGCAATGTTTAGTACCAATATAATGAGAGTACTAACCATGTACCTCTGAGTTAAGGAATCATGCCGTCCAATCCAATCTACCAAATAAGATTCAAGCCGATGAGGGATCTTAAACCACCCGAAGAGGACCAGATATTTAGAAAGGCTATTCTAAAAAATATAGGCCTTAGTTTCAATAATTACACCAGTTTTAAACACTGCATTGTTAGGACTTAGTTTGAATAATTACCATTTGATAGTTTCTGCAGGGAATATATGTAGTTTTGTTTGTATTTGTGTCTGTTTTTTAATTTCTTTTTGGAGGAGGGCTGAAAGAAAATCCTATGATTTTCTGTAATCTAGTGTGATTTAATCACAATTTGATGCTTTTCAACTAGGTGTTCTATCAGGTTAAAGGAAGGAATTCTTGTAACCACCAAAATGTAAAATCACGATGTATTCAACCGAGACTGGATAACTTGAAGGAGAAATTCGAATGGCTATAAGCCAGGCTTGTGCCAGGGTTGATGTGGAGGAGAAATTGGCAAAAAATGGATGTGCATCAGGGCAGGCGAAGGCAAATTCTAAGAAGATTATGTTTGAGATAAGAAAACTAATGGTTGAGTCGCAAGTGTGAAGATGAGCAACGCAGTTCGCCACACTGAGAAGGGAAAGGATCATGTTCAAGCAACCATGACATGGATGGTATCAATCAAATTGCAGTGAAGGTGGAACTGCCTTCATTTGACAGAGATGACCCTATTGGGTGGATTACTAAGGGGAGGAATTTATTTTGAAGTTCAAATACAAGTGGAGAAGTCAAACTAAATTAGATAAGTATGTGATAAACTTTGGATGGTAGAAGATGAAGAGGGAAATAATATATGGTTTGGGGGGCAATAATATGAAAGTACTTTCCAAAAACTGGCTGAAATCAAACAAGAGGGCTATGTGGAAGAATTTATAAAATAATGAGTTTTTATCATCACAAGTTCAGCGTTTACCCAAAGGAACAACTTTATGGATTATCTTTTGGGTGGTTTGCAAAATTAGATGCAATGCAACTCTTCAACTCAACAATAATTCAAGCCATGCCGCTTGCGCACATCTAGAGGGAAAGAAATGTACTTATGTATATTACAAGGAGCGCAGGTTGGAGTGAGAAAATAGGGTCTTCTGGCAGTGTTTCAAGGTCATCAGAATGGCTGTTTGGCTCATGACGAAATGCAGGATCAGTAAATAATAGAAGTCACCTACAGTCTGATACGCTGGACAAAATCATTTCAGTCTAGGGCTAAACATAACAAGCACAATCTGGCAAAAATAAAGGACTCTTCATCTGTGGCTTCGTCGGCGATATGAACAAAGGTTAAGCAGAAAACAAAATAAAGGCAGGAGACATTTAACATACCAATAGCTGATGGAAAGAAAAGGTAGAAGATTCTGTTTGAGAATGCATAACTTAATTCTACAAAATCAACTTCTAAGATGAGTACCACCCAAGATTTATAAAGACTGCATTGGGCATACCACATATCTCAAGAAAATGTTGGATCTCAATCACTTGAGAGAGTCAACATTTCAATGGCTACATACTTCAATGCTTCGACCACCTTGGTCAACTCCTTTTGCAGGTTGTCCATTCTAAGACACTACCAATAAACCCTGATAGACCACGATTAAGGTGAGCACTGAGCACAATTAAGACAACTTTCTAAAACACCCATTCACACCTAGGCTATAGGCCTATGGCACTATAATGCAGGACCCTAACAATGGATCTAGGAACTAGACATTGGCAATCAACTTTGATAGGCTGTAATTAGGGGGGGCTAGGGGTTACAGCAATAAAGGTAAATACACCCTCGCACTCAGCTATAGGCCTAGAACATGGAAATGCTGGTGACCTAACAATAAATCTAGGATAAACTTTGATACTGGTTTGGACTTAGGATCGAACTTAATCCCAGTAAACTGACTGGGAAGGTGAGGACAACTGATAAGTACCCAAGCACGTGGTGAACACATCAAACACAAGAAGTTAATCCAGGACAAATTTTTGACAGCAGAGAAGTAATGGAGAAAAGACTCAAATCAAGGAATATTTTGGGCAATGAAAAGCTTTAGCAATAGAGAATGCAACTTGAGAACACCAATAGGTTTTGCAGCAGCAGTTTACAACTTTTCTTTTGCTGAAGGAAAGGATTCCTCAGCCAAAAGCCATGAAACTAATTCCCTAAGGCATAGAGATCACCGAAGTGGATTTTGCCTCTCCTGACAAAGTACAGTCCATATAAAAATTTCTGAAGGAAGGTCATGATAAGGTGTGCCAGAGACCACCCAGAGACATTATTTGGAAAGCCCATTCTAGGAAATATAGGAATCAGTTGTAAAAATCATTGCAGTTTTTCTTTTTTGTCAATATATATTGTTTTTTGTCAGCTGTGGACTCAAACACAACCTATCCCACCCTCTGCCTTCAACTTTGACCACCAAGCCAACCTTATATCCCAAATCACCACAGTTACTAACTTCACTTTAGGACTAAACTGTATTAATAGGTGCAGCTTTAATAACTGTCATTTGACAGTTTCTAGAGGGAATTAGAGGGCACGGGATGTTAAGGACAGTTATGTGCTTAGTAGATTTCTGGAGGGAGACAACCTCCGTAGGAGTTTCTCAACACTAGGACAGAGATATTGATGTACCATCCGTAATCTGGTGTGATTTAATCCTACTTTTATCTTTTTCAAATTGGCATTCTATAACGTTCTTTGCAAGAGATAAAATCATACCTTTGACATGTGTGATTCCAAAATCTGCTGTCTTCCTTTTACATCCGGATAGGGAACATCAACATTGCGGTCAAACCGCCCAGGTCTCACCAATGCATCATCCAATGATTCTGGAAAATTAGTTGCACCAATCACAATTATTCCCTCATTTTGCTTGAATCCATCTAGCTCAACCAATAACTGATTTAATGTCATCTTCATGTACATTTGGTCCTTTGGATGACGGCTTCCTCCAATAGCATCAATCTCATCAATGAATATTATACAAGGTGCTCGTTTCCTAGCAGCAGCAAAAAGATCTCTCACCCTTCGTGCACCAACACCAACATACATCTCTTCAAATTCACTTCCACTGCTGGAGAAGAATGGAACCCCAGCCTCACCAGCAATAGCTCTAGCCAACATTGTTTTTCCAGTACCAGGTGGACCAACAAGCAGAACTCCTTTGGGAAGCTTACCACCAAGACGAGTAAACCGCTGTCACAAGGGAAACAAATCACAATTATAAACATGATAAGGAAATGTACAGGCTGTTATATGTTGTCAGGATATAAGCATATAAAAATATAACAGAAGAGTGTGAAAAAGGGATGTGACATCAAACAGAATCAAACTAATTCAGGTATTGACTAACAAATAGCCAATTTAAGTAGTTATCATCTTGTATATGTCACCCAATTTTAGATTGTCAAATGAAATCATCAGTTCATCAACACCAATCGAAGTAGAAACAACTACTAAGAATATTAAGAGTATGTATTGTTCTATTGGTGTTAGATAAGGTATCATCCTGAAGTAATAATTCCCAAATCCAGTTACTATGTTTGCTCCAACACAAACTGTGCTAAATATATTGATGCTTGATAGGCATACTGTAAGCAAAGGAGCCAAGGTACACACCTACTGAATAGTGACACAAAAGCATCTTTCAAAAAGAAACATACTATAAGACTTGAATTTGGATGTGTTGGAAAAATCAGTGAGTGTATTCTCAGCTGATGTATGTGTATACATACAAAATGAGTACAAGTATATCTCAAAGAGGAAGGTTACAGCCTATATTCCTTAAACTAAAGATAGATACACCCAAAAACAGCTTAATGTAGTTGTACACCACTATAACAATCATATTTTAATAGTAAGTTAGTATTACATCCAAGTTATTTGCGTATTAGACATTATTATCCAAAGAAAGAGATCCAATTTAGTTACAAGTTTACTTGAATTAAATCACCCGTAAGCATGAATTTATGGCAAAAAATCTACCTTAGGATCTCGAAGATAATGAACAATTTCTTCCAGCTCAGCCTTTGCCTCATAACACCTTTTACATCACTAAATTTTGTGCTTGTTTCCATGGTGGGTTGCACTTCTTCATTTATACCAAGTCCTGAGAAATAGATAAATGCAAACCAGAGAACATGTCTTCTAAGATCAGATTAAGAAAACTATATGAAAAGACAATACTGACTAGGAAATACCTTTACTAATTCCTTTATCTTCAATGAGTGCTCCTATACCAGAAATCACGAAAAAGGACACCGCAATGGTCCTGAGAGTGCGCCATAACTGATCTTTTATATTCCCACCTTCTTTAGCCACCATATGGATTGGATTACTAGCAGTTCCAATAATATTGTCTTTTGTTGATTTTCCTAAATTTCTTAAAGCAGAAAGTCCAGCTGCAGTTTCTTCCTCACTCGCTACTGAATTGGACATGCCTGAAAACTCATATCACCTCTGGTCAGAATTTATGGTCTAAAAAATATGCTAGACAAAATTATCTAAAATACTGATGTAGTATGATCAAAATATCACTTTAGAAAAGTATTAATTGAAGTGCCAATTTTTGTCAGCTGAATATGTTTTTCGTCTTGCATCAATTTGTTATCATACTTGTCCAAGGACTGCATCAAAGGCCAAAAGATGCATAACATTCCTGATTCCAAATTTAATCACAAAGAAAAATAAGATTCTTTATCAATCTGATTAATGATACAAGACAGTATTTGAACTTTTTAATCCCCGGAAAAGATTATTGTCTGACAGTACAACCAGACAAATGGATTATTGGCCCGTTAGAAATATAAGAGATATTATCTAATTTTTCTAACAAGCACAGAACATACAGTGTTTGCTGACTTGAGAAAAGCATATAAGTATGGAAGTTTTAACCAACTGATTCTGTTACTTCAGTAATATATCAATACCCTACTCATTCAAGAATCTCAGATAAATGAGACAAGATATCAAAGTACAACTTTAAAAATGTGTGCATGTGTCTGTGAAGAGGGAGAGGAGACTACACAGAATGCTTGAGTCTTTAACATCAAATCCTAGCAGTCACTAAATGAAGAGTTCTAATAGAAATGGGAAAAAAAACCCTTACCCTGGGACTTTTTACTTAATTTACAACCTGGAAAAAATATTACCATTTCATGGATTAGTGGATAACCCAGCTTTCTAATAAAAATAGTAACACTTTTTGTTTGTAAAAAAATTTGAAGTCAGGAAAACAACTGCTTGGTCAGTGAATTCTAGCAGACACAATTTGACCATTTCCACACCCTCTACGAAACACAGTACCCTGGACAGAAAGCAGAACCACAAAAACCAGATATGGTTGTTTGCTTGGCAAAGACCTTGTATAATTGAATAATGAATAAAATTAAAAGGTCAGTTAACAAGTATTGAAATATAGGGTAATCAAGCACACAAATATGAGCAGTTCAACCCAAATAAGCACCTCTCCTTAATGTCTTCAGTAATTCACTTTCGTCAAGCCTATCAACTTTCACCAGTGCTTTCACGTATTCGGAAAGAGCCGAGGGACTATTGTGCAATGATGGTTGGCTTTCAAATACTCTAATCACAGCCTCAGGATCATTCTGATGGTAAAGTTCTTTGAGATAAGCAACTTCAGCGGCTTCATCTGCATCACGCGCTCGACGTGCTATACTGCCAAGGTAGCTAGACTGGAATCTCTCTTGGGCACCCAAAAGTCTAAACCCTACATAATTTTGAAAGTGCAAAAAACAAAAAGCTAAATGCCAAACGGAACACAATATCCAAGTACTTGGAACATGAACGTATACTGAAATTAAAAACAGGCAGGCATGAATAATTTCACAAAGAAACCAATTCATCCCCCACCTTCAAAGAAAAAAAGGGAGAAAGATAAAATAATCGCACAACACAAAAAGAAATTGTTGAAAGTTAATTCCCAAACCATCATAATTAGGGAAAAAAATAAAGCTATATTAAGAAAAGTAAAACTTTTAACTTACATAAGCAAATGACTAGAAGCTAATTATAAGAATAATGCACGGTCTAGGAGGAAGGGATCTATACCTGGACGATGTCCAAACTTATTGACAGAAAAATAGCTTGTAGCAAACACACTTTGAATCTGTCCAAATTTGGATTGTCGTCTTGCAACCTGTAAAAATAAATTATGAATGTAGCTAAATCGTTAAATAAATCCAAGATACAAAACCACATATGCCAACTAGTATTGTGTAAAAACTAGCAACATAATCAATAATGAACACAACGTGCATAATGAACACAAGTTCAAGTTCTCATATTTACCTACTGTCTTACACTTATTTTTTGGTGTAAATGGACGGGATTGAAAGTAGAACCAAGAGCAAATTATCAAAAGCTCGACCACTAATAAAAACACTATAAGATGAACAATAGTAAGTTAAAGACTAGCTGTGCGAACCCGATACTTGAAGCCTCCACAGGATATTCATTCGTAAGTCACAGAGCAAAAAACTCCATACACACAAATTACCATATAACCCAACAGTCTGAATTCGACATGGATGCAATCTTCACTGCTCCTAGAAATTCTCAAAAACAGAGGCAGACATTTGTGATAAGGCCTACAATGACTTGGGGGGGAAATATGCCTTTTCCCCATATAGCAGAAAGGTTTAAATTATCTTGTCCTGAATCAAAAACTAGAAGAAACCCCTTAGACCCATTATCCATTAACTTAAAAAGAATCTAGAAGGCGGATGAAGGAGAAAAGGGCACAAAAATCAACAAGCCAACCCTATAAATTGCCAAAATTAGGGTTTCAGGAAAGAATAAAAAACAAGAAAGACATTGACGAAGGACGTGTTGGATTGAGGTACAGGAATCAACTTACCTGCGATATCAAAAGCCTCAAAGCCATGCTCGCTTGATCGAGCTATCTCAATTGAATCACGAAATTGTTGCAAATGGCAATGATCCTTCTTAAGGTTGGTGTTTGTTGAACTAGAAAGAACAATTTTTTTTTCTTCGTTTTCTTTTTATGATAGACACTTGAATGAATAATAGATTTTTTCTAAGAAAAACAACTTATATGTGTAGTCATATAGGTTAGATAAATCGGTAATGTTAAAATATGAGAAAGATTTTTGTTTTCTCACTTACAGAATTTTGTTTTCTATGTAGTTTCTTTGTGATGTTTGTATTTATTTATTTATTTTATTCATTAGATATTTATGCGATTAAAAAAATCGAAAGACTAATAATGTCGGATTTAAATAAAATAAAGGTCGTGATATTTGAAAAGACTAAAAGTCAATAATCAACGAAAAAATAAGAATGGAAAATAAATAAAAGGGTTATACAGGAAGCGAAAAACATACAGACTAAATTATAATTTTTCGATATTAAATAAAAATATATCCTTATTGATTAAAAATAAGTGTGGAGATCACACCACACAATCCGTTGATTATTCCACGGTATTGAAATTATATTATCTAATCAATAACAACAATAAACTACCATAAAAAATTAAATTAAATTATTATCTAAGGTATGAATTTATACGATAACTTATAAATTTAATTAATAATTTGGCCAAAATATTAAAATTTTTTATTCATTTTAGTTTTTATATATTTTTATGCAATTGAGTTTCTATTCTCTTTTAAAAAAAATCTCTCTTAATTCATTAACTTTGTTAAAAAAAAAAAACTCAATATGATATTCTCCACTAAATTGGATTTAATGTCATCTAAAAGTGTTATGTATTAAAATTTGAGTCTGTCAAATGTTAAAATTTGAATCATTTTCTATTTATAAAAAGATCATAGAATTCTAAGATAAAAAAATAATTCAAATTTTGACACGTAATAAATTTAAAAATTTTGACACATAATATTTCTAACTTATGTTAAAGTTAACTTAAAATAAGGAACCACATTTAAAAAATTATGAACTAAAATAAGAAAAACAAATATAAAAAGCAAAATATTAGTAGTGATAAGTTATGAATGAATGAAATATACATGAGTGAACATAATTACTTTTAAAAAAAAGTAAAAGAAGTATTGTGTTTACATATTTAAATTGTATATTAAATTTAGATTTTGAAGGAGATGATTTGACTTTAATAATATTGCATTTATATAAAAAAAATATTAAGTGATCAAAAATATTAAGTGATGAAAGTTAATAGAAATGGTTTCCCATGTTTTTCTTCATATAAAACAAACAAACAATGTATTAATCAAAAGTTTTAATGTCAACTCAAAAGTTTTAGCAAAATAAAAAAAGACAAATTCATGTATTAAATTGACTAAGACGAGAAAAAAAAAAACTACAAATGTCAAAGGATTATTTACATTTGTTGTTCACCTCTTTTGCTTTTTAAATCTATATATCCATCTTGTTTGATCCTTTATATAATTTTTTTGCTCAAACGACCAAATTTATTTACAACAATATGAACATCCCTTAGATTTCGCAAAATATTGTTTTAACCGGCAAAGAAGTTGATATAACTTTTCCCCCTTATATTTCTGTCTTAAAAGTACCTTCCCAATTTGTTAAAAAAAATCCATAAATGATCAAAATCTATGATCCAACAAATTCGTTTAGGAACCAAAAATAAACGTTTTTGATCTTCAAACCATTGTCTGTTTTTAAATTATACAAATAAGCCTTGCAATTTATTGTCATAAAACCAAATTGATCTTTCTTGAAAATTAACAGTAAAGCTAAAAATAATATTTAGAGATAAGTAGTAGCAGAACAACTTTTTACATGCATAAGTTTAATATAATAATGAATTACTTAAATTCAGAAAAGCATAACGCAAACTGAAAAGAACAAAGAATTGAAGATGGTAATGTGTTATAATCTAAGCTTAAATACCTTTTCCGTTCTCATTTTCGTATTATTTGTTGCGGATAGTCATTTTGACAGAATGTTTGAAATGGTTCTCATTTTTACTGAATGTTTAAAATGGTCCTTATTTTCACTATTCGTGTTTGATCATTTTCTGTCACGCCGTTTAAATCAGTAAAAGAGTATTGTACAAGTGATATTGTTTGTATTACGTTGCATGGGATGTGTTACGTATACTGTACAAGTGTGTTAATCTATAAACCAGGCAGAACATTATAACAATCCAAGCACAAACAAACCCAAAATAGAATTACGAAAATCCTAACCCTCGAGCAAACACAACCCAGAAAACCCTAAACCCACTTAGCTCGTTGATGATGATTAACTTGAGAATTGAAATGAAGAGCTCGACCGCAATCCAACGATGAAATGACAAGTATTAGCTGTTTCTTCTACAAATCCGAGCTTAAGAAAGACGAAGATGAAGAAATCGCCTCTAACAATGAAGAGCATGACTGCAATAACTCAAGCCCTAATTGCAAAATTTTCCCCAAGTTGGAAAGTTAATGTTAATTAGCATATGTACCGTACACGTAACACACCCAATGCAACGTAATACAAACAGTGTCACCTGTATCCGTTACTGATTTAAACGGCGTCACAAAAAAAGACCAGATAAAACACGAATTGCGAAAATAAGGATCATTTTAAACATTCGGTAAAAATGAGAATCATTTTAAACATTCTGTAAAATGAGGACCATCAGCAACAAACACTACGAAAATGAGGACGAAAAATATATTTAATTCTATAATCTCTGGTAAAGAATACAAAGAATGAGAAAAGTAAATGCATATACTTTTATGTCAACTAATCTAAGAAGGTTCATGAGCTGAGCTCCTCCGTGTGAAAAACCTGAAAATTTTTTACTATAAGAACATTTTCAATCAACCAGCATCTTGTTCTGCTAAGATCCCACCGGAGCTCTTTTAGGCTTTGCAGTATCAGCGGCGACGGTGGCGGTAGATGGTGGCGTGTTGGATTGTGAAGTGCTTTGAGCTTCAAGTGTTTGTGGAATTGTAAGTTGGGCAAGCAGTGTCTTTATCTGAGTTCCTGTGAGGGACTCGTGCTCCAAAAGAGCATTTGCAAGTGCATGAAGCTCCTTGATGTGAGTGGTAAGAATGGTTTTTGCATTGTTGTAACCACTCCGGAGAAGTTGCTTCACCTCATTCTCAATGAGAAGCCTTGTCTCTGAGCTCATGCTCTTCCCACTATCTTTGTATTCGTGAGTGACTGGTCCAACTTCATTGCCCATGCCATATTTGGTAACCATGATCCTTGCCAAACGAGTTGCTTTCCTGAGATCAGAGGATACACTAGAAGAGACTTCATTTTCTCCGAAAATGAGTTCTTCAGCTGCCCAGCCTGCCATGTAAGTATCTATGGCGGCAAGAAACTGTTTACGGGTACGTTGATTCTGATCTGCATCGGGCAATTGGATAACCGTGCCGAGAGACGTGGCACAGGGAACTATAGTTGCTTTGTGAACAGGGTCGGCACCATCGGTATAAATGGCAGCAAGAGCATGACCAGCCTCACGGAAAGCAGTTACCTTTCGTGCCTCCTCAGATACAAGAGCTGACTTGCGTTCACTTCCCATTAGGATCTTGTCTTTTGCAAACTCTAAATCAGCATTTGTCACAGCGTTAGAATCATTCATCGCAGCCTTGATAGCAGCCATGTTAATCAAGTTTGCAAGGTCAGCACCAGAGAACCCAGGTGTTCCTCGAGCAATGATCCTTAGATCAACATCAGGATCCTTTAAAACCTGTATTTTAAAGCATGTAAAGAATCTATGATCGACCACTTACCACCAAACAAAAAACTATAACCATTAATCAGGTTTAACTCCTTTTCCTTACGAATATAACAGTACAAGCATTATGATTCAATTGTGACCAGATTTTATTGGTTTCTGTCGCGAGATAATTAATGTCATGTGGACCAGATATCGATGTTTGTTCTATGATGATGGTGTTTGTAAGAGACAATACAAAGCATACCTCTGACATGTGTGATTCCAAAATCTGGTGTCTTCCTCTTACATCCGGATAGGGAACATCAACATTGCGGTCAAAGCGGCCAGGTCTGACCAGTGGCATCATCCAATGATTTCGGAAAATTAGTTGCCCCAATCACAATTATGCCCTCATTTTGCTTGAATCCATCTAGCTCAACCAATATCTGATTTAATGTCATTCTCATGAGTTGGGTCCCATGGATTTCGCTTACCTCCTATAGCATCAATCTCATCAATGAATATTATACAAGGTGCTCTGTTCCTTGCTGCAGAAAAAAGATCCCTCACCCTTCGCGCACCAACACCAACATACAACTCATCAAATTCACTTGCACTGCTGGAGAAGAATGGAACCCCAGCCTCACCAGCAATAGCTCTAGCCAACATTGTTTTTCCAGTACCAGGTGGTCCAACAAGCAAAACTCCTTTTGGAAGCTTACCACCAAGACGAGTAAACCGCTGTCAC
>Ga0209389_1003891_pt1 | contig 12228 bp, 2 predicted proteins | sample CowpearedBW_FD_187526 | JGI IMG/M metagenome (GOLD analysis project Ga0209389, IMG submission 187526) | Root nodule microbial communities of legume samples collected from California, USA - Cow pea red BW (SPAdes) (version 2) | ecosystem: Host-associated > Plants > Roots > Nodule | place: USA... | reverse complement strand
CATAAGTCCAATTCTTATCCTAATACTAATATTTTATTTGAGGTATTTTGCTCTTTCAATCTATTATAGTTCAATAGTTAACTTAGTTAACTTAGTTAACTTAACATAAGTTTAGTTTCTTAAAACTAAACTATTTTATAGTACAGTTCAATTATTATTATGAATAGTTTAGTATATTTTAGTTTAATATAGTACAATTAACTATAGTTTAGTATAGTTTAGTAAATTATGCCCAGCCCTAATGATACCAATCATCTTAACTAGTCAATATTATGTAAATGCGTGTATATCATAAATGACTTTAAATGAGATTGCCTGACCTGTATTAAAAATGAGTGAGATAACTATGTACAAAGAGGTCATGTATATAGGTAAGTGCAAAACTGAACATAACATAACAATTATCTTTATGATATTTTCTCAAATAAATATACAACTGAATAATTATTTATTTTATTTCAATTATATTTATTTTCTTTCAATTTGGTATATGTATCTATTAAATTAATAAAAATTCAATTACTTTTAACCAAATATTAAAATAATTTTTTAGCAAGTAAAATTTTATATATTCTTTGATAAAGCTTCTTTCCTAAATATTATTAATTACACCAATACTTTTTTTTATATTATATAACTATTTTGTGCCAATTTTTATTTCCCTTGTTTGTATAATTTTAAGATATATTTTTATCGTTTTATTCAATATCAGTCGTCTTTAAGTTTTATTAAAAAAAATTATAATTAAAATTATCTTTTTAATAATTATATCAAATTAATTATCAACATTTTATACTACTCAAACATAAAACAGTGCATAGAAAATATGCAACTTCTTTTTTATATTTGTTTTCTAAATAAAATTTTTAATACATTTTAATATATTTTCTATTTTATAAATTTCAATAAAAAAATCATATTTTTTAATATTTTAAATTCGTATTTTTTATTTTTCTGTGATTAAAAGTTATTTCTAAACAAAAATTCTATATTTCTATAGTTTTAAATATTCATTTTTATTTTTATCTAAAAAATTTTGAAACTCTTTTCCTTTTATTTCACAAAACGTATGCTAGGTGAGACTTGAATTTGTACCTTCCTTTACTATCAAACTTTAACCAAGTAGACTATGGCACTGTTTAATCATAAGTAAACTTTAATTATATTAGTAAGAACCTGACCCTACTGATTTATTTTAGTAATCTCAATTCTTTTTCTGAGTCTATTAAGAGACAAATTTGACATTCATTGGATGATTGAGACATGTTTGGACATGTCATTTAGGAATGCATGCATGTTGTCACAGAGATATCACTTATCAATATTATTAGGAGGACATGTTAATCATAAAGTGATCTTGATCTTGGATGGATTGGGAGCTTGACATGCATTGGATGATCGTTTCAGGTCACCCAATGTGCATTCATGGTATTAGTTATCTTAACTTGTCAATATTATCATAATACTTGTTGATTATAAATGACTTTAGATGAGACTGTCTAACTTGTAATAGAGAATGAGATAGCTATGTATAGAGGTCAAACATAAGTCATATATGTTGGTAAGTCCACAACTCAGCATAACTAATATTTTTATTATATTTTCTCAAATAAATATACAACTAATATTTATTTATTTTATTTCAATTTTTTTTTTTCAATTTGGTGTACTATATCTATTAAATTAATAGAAATTCAACTACTTTTAATCCAATATTAAAATATTTTTTAGTAAGTAAAACTTTAGATATTCTTAATCTTCTTTCTTAACTATTATAAAGTACATTAGTAGCTTTTTTTTTATATTATATATAACTATTCTATGGAAATTTTTGTTTATCTTGTCTGTATAATTTTAAGATATATTTTTCTCGTTTTATTCATTATTTATCGTCTTCAACTTTTATGAAAAAAATTATAATTAAAATTATTTTTTTAATAATTATATTAATGTGATGATGATTATACATCCGAAAACCTATCGAATACTTTAATTATTATGGAACCAAATTTTGAGATTAATTTTGAAATGTTTTTGGTATTCAAGTTATTTAAAAAATGAATATGCAGCTTATTCAAATTTTGAGATAAACATCTTACAATTAAAAAAATGCATAAAAAATATGCAACTTCTTTTTTCATATTTGTTTCTAAAATATATTTTTAATAAATTTAAATACTTTTCTATTTTATAAATGTTATTAATTTCAATTGAAAATTCTGATATTTTTTTATTTTAATAATAATTTTTTAAATTTTTTCTAATTAAAATTTTTTTCTAAACAAAAATTTTATATTTCTATAGTTTTAAATATTCATTTTATATTTTTTGATGAAAAAAATATATTTCTAAAAAAAAAATGTGTAACCAATCAAATTGTTTTGTTTAGTAGATAAATGCATGTGAATCTAGTGGTGGTAATAAATTTGTGAAAGAATCTAGTACAAAAACAAAATTCACTAAATTCAATCCCCCAATATATCCACTAAAAAAATTTAAAACACTTTTTCTTTTATTCTATCAAATCCACCCTTTAAAATTTTAACTAAAAAGGTTTAAAACGTTTTTCGTTATATTTTACTAAAGTTATGCTAGAGAAACAGATTAGTCCCTAATATATCTACTAAAGGAAATTTAAAACTTTTTTTCCTTTTATTCTATTAAACTCAAACTCTAATATTTTAACTAAAAAGGTTTAAGACTTTTTTTTTCTTTTATTTTATTAAAGATATGCTATATGAGACTTGAAAATGTATCCTCCTTTACTATCAGACTTTAACTAAGTAGACTATAATACTGTTTAATCATAAGTAAACTTTAATAATATTAATATGATCCTGACACTATTGATTTATTTTACTAATCTCAATTTTTTTCTGGGTCTTTTCAGAGATAAGTTTGACATTCATTGGATGATTGAGACATCTTTGTACTGTCACTTAAGAATGCATGCATGCTGCCACGTAGGTATCTCAGTTATCAGTATTATTAAGAAGACATGAAAATCATAGAGTGACCTTGGATGAAATGCGAGTTTGACATGCATTGGGTGATGACTTCACATCACCCAATAATATATCAAAGCTATCAGTCATCTTGACTTGTCAAACATTACGGGGAGACATGTTGATCATAAATGACCCTATAATTTTAATTTTTTTTTCTTTATTCATCATTAATCATCTTTAACTTTTTATCAATAAATTTATAATTAAAAATATATTTTTAATAAGTCTATCAAATTAATTATAAACATTTTATTTTTAACAAGATTTTTTATATTAAGAAAATTATTTATCATAGACATAATTATTATTATATATATACATTACTTTTAATATTTATTATACTTATAAAATATATTCTTATTATTTTAAAATTATTATTTAAATGATTTGTTTTTAAATGCAAAATTTCTTATATTTAAATAAACATATTCCCACAATTTAAAATAATTTTTAAAACCTTTTTTTATTCTACCAAATTAATTCTTATATAAAGAAATTTAAAACTCTTTTTATTTTACTTTACCAAAAATTTTCATTAAAAATTTCAAAACTCTTTTACCTTTATTCTACAAAATTCACAGTCTAATGTTTCAACTAAAAAAAATTGATACACTTTTAAAAAATACGTAATGCAATTAAATCCTCCTGTTAACTCATTTTCCTACTTTATTTATACAAAACATAAGTTTCCACATTTTTCACCATTTTCTATATTTTCCTTTATTTCACCACACTAATTCTCTAATATTTCTACTAAAAATATATAAAACTCTTTTTTCTTTTATTCTACCAAACTCATTTTCTTAGTCCCCAATATATCCACCAAAGAAAATTTAAAACCTTTTTTTTTCTTTTATTCTACCAAACTCACACTCTAATATTTTAACTAAAAAGGTTTAAGGCTTTTTTTTCTTTTATTTTACTAAATATATGTTAGGTGAGACTTGAAAATGTAACCTCATTTACTATCAGAGTCTAACAAAGTAAACCACAACACTATTTGATCATAAGTAAACTTTAATAATATTAATAAGAACCTGACTCTACTGATTTATTTTACTAATCTCAATTTTTTTCTAGGTTTTGCAGGAGACAAGTTTGACATTCATTGGATGATTGAGACATCTTTGTACGTATCACTTAGGAATGCATGCATGTTGTCACATGGTTATCTCAGTTATCAGTATTATTGGGAACACATGATAATCATAAAGTGACATTGAATGGAGTGCGAGCTTGACATGCATTGGTTGATGACTTCAGGTCACCCAATGATGCATCAAAGCAATCAGTCATCTTACTTGTCAACATTACGAGGAAACTTGCTAATCATAAATGATCCTTCATTATTTTTTGTTTTATTCATCATTAATCATCTTTAACTTTTATCAATAAATTTATAATTATAAATATATTTTTAATAAGTATATCAAATTAATTATCAATATTTTATTTTTAACAGGATTTTTTATATTAAAAAAATTATTTATCATCGACATAATTATTTAAATAATTATATATATATATATATATATTACTTTTAATATTTATTATACTATTTAGAAAATATATTCTTATTATTTTAAAATTATTATTTAAATGATTTTTTTATCAACTGCAAAATTTCTTATATTTAAATAAACATATTTTAACAATTAAAAATAATTATTAAATTTATTTATATTTTAATTATGAAATTTATTACATTTAAATACAAATGTTTCAATTAATGTCGCATTTATTTCATTTACTATTTTAAATAAAACAAAAATTAAATATGAGTAAAATTTACTCTTCTAAAAATTAGATTTTAGCTTTAAACAGTTATCTGTTATCTTATTATTTAGAGTGCACAGTATACTATCTCAATAATTAAAAGTGCAAAAAAAGTATGATTACAGTGAAAAATTTTAGATTAAATATATTTATCTAGAATTGTCTCATACATATTTATTTTAACTCTAATTCACTAAAAATTTTGAGACACTACAGGAAAAAAAAAATACTTGGAAAGTAGAAATATGAAGAACACATCTTCCCTATTAATTTTCACCATTCAACAAATACAATCATGTCTTTTAAAACCTTTTTTTATTCTACCAAATTAATTAAAAAAGAAATTTAAAACTCTTTTTATTTTACTTTACCAAAAACACCCTCTAATATTTTCATTAAAAAATTTAAAACTCTTTTATCTTTATTCTACAAAATTCACAGTCTAATGTTTCAACTAAAAGAAATGGAAATCTTTTATTTTATTTTACCAAACTTACTCTCATACTCTTTTAAAAAATACATAATGCATTTAAATCCTCCTGTTAACTCATTCTCCTACTTTATTTATACAAAACATAAGTTTCCACATTTCTCACCAAAAGATGTATTTTCTATATTTTCCTTTATTTCACCACACTAATTCTCTAATATTTATACTAAAAATATTTAAAACTCTTTTTTCTTTTATTTTGTGATATCTCATTTAAATAGATTAAATTTACTAAATTAAACATCACATATTATTAGTAATAAAAGAGTAGTCAGAAGAACAGGACGCATAAAGATTCACTATTACAGTCATCCAAGAAGGGTACTGGAAATTACTAGGGCACACAAAACATAATGCCATAAGCTAGACATGAATCTAAAAGTTAACTGTTTTACAAAAGAAGTTGTTCATACAGTAGGGGATTTCCAAGGCATTAGAGCCTTAAAACTACTCCTAAGAGCCACACACAACAGGCCATCTAAACTGCACCGCTGCCACCGTCACGTCTACCTTCAACATTTCCTCCATCTGCTCCCACCAACAAGGTGATCATCGCGAAAGAGAAGACAAGACAAGAAACAGGCACAATTGAAAGAGTAAGCTAGTGAAATAAATTTAACATATTATAGCAAACAAATACTTAAAACAGTCCATCAAGCAGGCAGCAAGTAAGCACCAATTCATGTTATAGCAACCAAGTAAGACACTATGACTCAATTATCCAGATACATATACTAAGATCAGATTCACTGGACGCTTGCACTTGTGGTGGCCTCTACTGCTCTGCAGAGCCATTGCCAATGGGTTTCACCCTACCACGCACAAGGTTAGCCTTTAAGCGTCTAAGGCCATTATCCTGCCAGAGACTAGAGCCTCCCGCTACTCTCACCACATGGGTCAGTTTGCTCTACACGAGACTCACTGACCCTTTAGAGTTTCAGGATGCGATCCTTACTTGAATCCTCATCTTAATATATACACTACACACCACCATGAGATCTCCCCTCGAGACTCATGGAATTGTGCCTATCTCACACCAATTTCATGTTTCTCATACCATAACCACCACCTCTATCTCACACATCCAATTCTCATGCCTCAATACCACCATCCAACAGTTCCAAACCATACATTAATCCAAACATGCCACTTCCATTTCATACAAATCCAATAACACATGCATATTCAAAATAATACTCAGCCACAACAGAAACAGGGAACAAAACAATGAAATTTCGCACTATTCTCGCTTAGGCTAACGCCTTCGCTCAGGCGACATCAATGGTCTCGCCTAAGCTAGGCATTCTCGCCGAAGCGAGACTTGAAACAGTAGCACAGTGAGCACTCTGCGAGCCCTCGCCTAAGCGGATCCATCTCGCCTGGGCGAGACCGCCCTTCGCCCAGAACACAGATCCCTCGCCTGGACGAGAACGCGAGCAAAGAACACCAGGTTTTCTTCGAGAACTCGCTTGGGCGAGTCACTCTCGCCTGAGCGAGACAATGCATCGCTCAAAACAAGAGCCTTCCGCCTGAGCGAGCTGCTCGAGCAGAACCTGAGTGAATCTCAGCTATTCTCGCCTAGGCGAGACAAGCTCGCTTGGGCGAGAATGACAATACTCGCCACTATTACACACATGCAGCAAAAACACATACTCAATAGTAACATACCAGAATGCAAACAGGCCAGTTCATACTATCCAAAACATCATTCAAGCATAAAAGCATGGAACAGACCAAAAGCACGCAGAAATAACTCTTAAACACTTAAAACCTAGCTTCCCTTACCTTACTTAGGTACCCAAAAAGGCAACAGACCCACAACTATGAATATAGCAGCTCCCAGAACTAAGGTAGTGAGCTGAAAGTGGAAACCAGAAAAGAAACAAGGGTACAGAGTTAAACCCTACCCAGACCAACATACAAAAATGGTGGGAAGGAGAAAAACTGACCAGGGACCTCAAGTTTTTAACTTACCTAGAAGCAGGATGAACGTAGCTAGCCAAAAAGGAGGAGGGTTCGTTGTGCCCTAGCAGAGCTCTAGTTGGAGAAGAGGTCAGAGAAGAGAAATCTGTTTTTCTGCAAATGTGACAAAGTGCATGGGTTAGGGGTTGGAAAGGGGTCCCCTTACTGGGCTGGCCTTATGCCCACAAAAGGTTAGGCCCAACACATAAGGCTGGAAATGGGACTTACATATTCTACCAAACTCATTTTCTAATATATCCAAAAAAAACAAAATTACTTTTTTTTTATTCTACCAAACCCACTTTCAAACATTTTCACTAAAAGAAATTTAAAACTCTTTTTCTTTTATTATATCAAATGCATATTCTAATATTTCCACTAAGAAAATTAAAACAACTTTCTTTTTTATGGTACAAAATACGCTTTCTAAGTTTCTGAAAAAAAAATTAAAACTATTTTTCTTTAGTTTGCTCAACCCACTTTTAAGAGCTTTCAAAAAAATGCTTAAATCCATTTAAATCCTCCTGCTCAACTCATTTTCCTACTCTATTTATAGTAACACAAGAAATTCTACAACTCCACAGAAAATTTGTACTTTTTCATTTTTTTTTATTTCGTCATATTCAGCCTATAAGGTTTTAACTAAAAAAATTCAAAATTATTTTTATTTTATTCTATTAACCTACTCTCCTATATTTTCACATAAAAAAAATCAAAACTTTTTTTATCCTACCAAACTCGACTTTTTTATGCCGTTGACTCTTTCACATCTTTATTTCATCACTAAACCCACATGCCTTCTATTTCCTCCACTAGACCCTCTTTTTATCTAGATGCACTTTAATTATTATTTAAAAATATTATTAAAAAAAAATATTTAAAATTATAGAAAAATATAGAATTTTAACGGGAAAAAAATATAAAAATAGAGAATACACAGTATATTTTTTTTTCTAATTAAAAGTTATTTCTAAACAAAATTTCTATATTTATATAGTTTTAAATATTCATTTTATATTTTTTTATGAAAAATAAATAAATAAAAAAAGGGGCAACAATTAATTGGTTTAGTTGAATAGATAAATGTATGTGGATCTAGTGGTGATAATAAAATTGTGTAGGAATCTACTATAGAAACAAATGTACCAAATTCAATTCCCAATATTTCTATTAAAGGAAATTTAAAACTTTTTTTCTTTTATTCTACCAAAGTCACATTCTAATAATTTTACTAAAAGTGTTTAAAACTCTTTTTCTTTTATTTTACTAAATTTATGTCAGATGTTGTAACCTCCTTTATTAATTTCAATTGAAAAAACTGATTTTTTTTATATATTTTAATAATAAAATTTTAACTTTTTTTTTAAATAATTTTTTTTCTAAACAAAAATTCTATATTTCTATAGTTTTAAATATTCATTTTATATTTTCTTGATGAAAAAAAAATTGTGTAACCAATAAAATTGTTTAGTTTAATAGATAAATGCATATGAGTCTAGTGGTGGTAATAAAATTGTGAAAGAATTTGCTATAGAGGTTTAAAACTCTTTTTCTTTTATTTTAAAAGTTATACTAGAGAAACAAATTCACCAAACTTAGTTCCCAATATATCCACTAAAGAAAATTTAAAACCTTATTTTTCTTTTATTCTACCAAACACACACTCTAATATTTTAACTAAAATGGTTTAAGATATTTTTCCTTTTATTTTACTAAATATATGCTAGGTGAGACTTGAAAATGTAACCTCATTTACTATCAGAGTCTAACAAAGTAAACCACAGCACTATTTGATCATAAGTAAACTTTAATAATATTAATAAGAACTTGACTCTACTAATTTATTTTATTAATCTCAATTTTTTTCTAGGTTTTTCGGGAGACAAGTTTGACATTCATTAAATGATTGAGACGTATTTGTACATGTCACTTAGGAATGCATGCATGCTGCCAAGTAGTTATCTCAGTTATCAGTATTATTGGGAACACATGATAATCATAAAGTGACATTGAATGAAATGCGAGCTTGAAATGCATTGGGTGATGACTTCAGGTCATCCAATAATGCATCAAAGCTATCAGTCATCTTGACTTGTCAACATTATGGGGAGACGTGCTGATGATAAATGACCTTGTAATTTTAATTTTTTTTGCTTTATTCATCATTAATCATCTTTAACTTTTTATCAATAAATTTATAATTATAAATATATTTTTAATAAGTATATCAAATTAATTATCAACATTTTATTTTTAACAGGATTTTTTATATTAAGAAAATTATTTATCATAGACAGAATTATTTAAATAATTATATATATATATATATATATATATATATATATATTACTTTTAATATATTCTTAGAAAATATATTCTTATTATTTTAAAATTATTATTTAAATGATTTGTTTTTCAACTGCAAAATTTCTTATATTTAAATAAACATATTTCAAAAATTTAAAATAATTATTAAATTTATTTATATTAAGTATGAAATTTATTACATTTAAATACAAAGGTTTCAATTAATGTCGCATTTATTTCATTTACCATTTTAAATAAAATAAAAATTAAATATGGGTACAATTCACTCTTCTAAAAATTAGATTTTAGCTGTAAACAGTTATATGTTATATTATTATTTAGAGTGCACAGTATACCATGTCTTTTAAAAAAAATTAAAACTTTTTTCTTTTCTTTTACCAAATTTACTCTCAAACTCTTCAAAAATAACGCAATGTATTTATATCTTTTACTCGTTCTATTACTCTATTTATACTAAACATGACATTTCACATCCTTGTACTTTTTATTTTTGTTCTTAATTTCATCACACTAGTTCCCTATTATTTTCACTAAAAATATTTTAAATTCTTTTTTTTTTATTCTACCAAACTCATTTTCTGATATATCAATAGAAAAAGTAATAATTTTTTTTTATTCTAGCAAACCCACTCTCCAACATTTTCACTAAAAGATATTTAAAACTTTTTTTCTGTGATTATATCAATTCATCTTCGAATATTTTCACTAAAAAAATTTAAAACACTTTTCTTTAAAATTTTCTTGTGGTCTTATCTTCAATGTGATGATAATTATGCATCCGAAAACCTATCGAATAATTTAATTATTATGAAACCAAATTTCGAGCTGAATTTTGAAATGTGTTTTGGTATTCAAGTAATTTAAAAAATGAATATGCAGCTTATTCAAATTTTGAGCTAAACATCTTACAATTTAAAAAATTGCATAAAAATATATGCAACTTCTTTTTTCATATTTGTTTTCTAAAAAATATTTTTAATAAATTTAAATACTTTTCTATTTTATAAATGTTATTAATTTCAATTGAAAATTCTGATATTTTTTTTATATTTTAATAATAATTTTTTAAATTGTTTCTAATTAAAATTTTTTCTAAACAAAAATTCTATATTTCTATAGTTTTAAATATTCATTTTATATTTTTTGATGAAAAACTTATATTTCTAAATAAAAAAAAATTGTGTAACCAATAAAATTGTTTATTTTAGTAGATAAATGCATGTGAGTCTAGTGGTTGTAATAAAATTGTTAAAGAATCTAATACAAAAATAAATTCTCCAAATTAAGTCTCCAATATATCCATTAAAGGAAGTTTAGAACATTTTTTTCTTTTATTCTATCAAACTCACACTTTAATATTTTAACTAAAAAGGTTTAAAACGCTTTTCCTTATATTTTACTAAAGTTATGCTAGAGAAACAAATTGACCAAACTTAGTCACTAATATATCTATTAAAGGAAATTTAAAATCTTTTTTTTTTCTTTTATTCTACTAAACTCACACACTGATATTTTAACTAAAAGGGTTTAAGACTTTTTTTTTATTTTTTTTTTAATTAAAGATATGCTAAATGAGACTTGAAAATGTAGCCTTCTTTACTATTAGACTTTAACCAAGTAGACTATAGCACTGTTTAATCATCAGTAAACTTTAATAAAATTAATAAGAACCTGACCCTACTAATTTATTTTACTAATCTCAATTTTTTTTGGGGTCTTTTCAGACACAAGTTTGACATTCATTGGATGATTGAGACATCTTTGTAGGTGTCACTTAAGAATGCATGTTGTTGGGTATTAGGCTCCCTTCCTATGTGGAGAAAAGACCCAAAACTTGAAAAGCCCATGTCTCACTTAACCTAGTGGAGAGGGGGCTATAAAATAAAGAGAGAGGAAGAACAATAGAGTCAGAACACACTGAAAGCCCTAACACATAGAGGGAGAGGTGGAGGGAAAATTCTGTTCACATTTTTCACAGAGTTGTCACTGTAAATTCGGCACTACGGATTCGTTCACCATGAGATCGCGCTGAAATTTTTACAGCAGGTTCGGAACTCATTGCTCTTCATTCTGACTGGTTGGATCGTTGATACGAGGTCTGAGTTGGGAGATATTAATTTCGCACTGCAGTAGTGATTTTATAGGTTTTCCTCTATTGTTCTTCTCTATTTTGAAAGCTTTGTTGCTTTGTTATTTGGTTGGGTGTTGGCACTAATTTGTGCTATTGATTGAGACTCTTTTGTACTCTTGTTGATCATAGTGGAGTTATTTCTTTGGTCTAGACGACTCGTGGTTTTTACTCTTGATTTGAGGGGTTTTCCACGTTAAAAATCTTGGTCCCTTTATTTGTGCCTTTGGTGATTTATTATTGATGCTCTTTGCTTATTGCTCCTCATAGATTCTTGCAAGTTAGGGGAAATTATATCCGCTGCATTCTCTGGTATATTGTTTGTGTTGTTGTTTTCCCCATCAGAGTGGCATTAGAGCTCTTGGTTAGGCTATATTTACTTGCGTGAATGATGGAGGCAAATGCAAAGATGATTGCTTTGAATGGTACAAATTATCATTTGTGGAAGGGCAAGATGAAAGATTTATTATTTGTCAAGAAATTGCATCTTCCGATCTTTACTACACAGAAGCCAGATTCTATGTTTGAAGAAGAAT
>Ga0209389_1003882_pt1 | contig 12237 bp, 3 predicted proteins | sample CowpearedBW_FD_187526 | JGI IMG/M metagenome (GOLD analysis project Ga0209389, IMG submission 187526) | Root nodule microbial communities of legume samples collected from California, USA - Cow pea red BW (SPAdes) (version 2) | ecosystem: Host-associated > Plants > Roots > Nodule | place: USA... | reverse complement strand
ATATTTGATTCAGGTGATGCGCAACAACTCAAAACCCTACATTCTTCCCAACAACTCTGCTTCCCAAAACTCTCTTCCATTGTAGTTACAAACTGCAATAAGTTGAAGTGTCTATTTTATAATATCTCGGCCAGTCATTTTACCAATTTGAGATCTTTGGAAATAACAAATTGCTCTGAGTTACACAAGGCTTTTGATTTTGAAGATGAAGCTGATGATGGTGTTTTAGAAGAGATGGGTAAGGATGGAAAACAACTACTATTACACAACTTGAAAGATATAACACTCACACATCTGCCAAACTTCCAAGAGATTCACCACGGATTTAAGTTAAAAGAAGACGTTGAACAAACCATAAGGGAATGTCCTAAGTATTCCCCATGTTTATATCTACATCCAGGTAAACTTCACATGCCCTTTTTCTAAACACAATCACAACGTCTTTGGATTATGATGTTGCTAAGTGAAATATTATTTTCTTGACAAGTTTTTGGTTAAACTTTGCTCCATCATGAAATATTGTCACTAGTCACTAAGGTTGGTATTAATTAACATATTTAATAAAAATACTCCTATTTTCCCTGCTCTTTCTATTTTCATCAATCTTAGGGACAGTTCCTTTATTCACAACTAATGAGTACAACTTTGAATCTTTCGAGCCCCTGTTCAAAGTGAGTCGTAGATACATAAAAAAGAAACAATCAATCAACTTGTGTTTCTTTTAGCTGTAATTTAGGCTTGTAAATAACATTTGTCAAGCATTGGCTCCTATGCTTTATTCAATTGTAATGTTCAATAATGTGTTGTTGTTGTTATAAGTGTTATCATAAGTCATATATAATATAGTATGCCTGTTTTTATTTTTTACTCTTATAGCATCAAAATTACTTCTTCAATCTATAAATACTCAATACTGCAGAAAGTAAAAAATAAAAGCACAGAGCCATTTAGTTTCAAAATTGTTTTTTCTGTCGTTCTAAATTTTGTGCACAAGTTGCATTGACTATCAAAACATTAAGTTTTTGCAAGTTACTTACTAACTTCACCTTATGAATAGCACCAACATTATCACATAAACAACAATAATGGTTCGACGTCCCATTGCCACACTCAACAAAAGTGTTCTAAAAAGTGGATTTTAAATCTATCTCGACTCTACAAAACAAACCTGTAAGATATAGTTTGTATCTACATATATACTCTAAATTAGTTTTATCTCTAGTCGATGTGGGACTTCCAACATAACAGTATTGCATGAGATAAATATGCTCCTCAATTACTTCTCACCGGTTTAAACTCTTACTCGTTTCTTGGAGATAATATAATGACTTTTCTGTCGTCTTGCTGTGCTTTTCAAATCTCCAAAACTGCAAATGTAATGACATTCTTGATTTTCAGGTGAAATTGAGACCATGTGTTGATTCATTCTGGAAACAGCTGTCTACTGTACTATGTGTTGCCAATAAAGTTAAACCGAGTACTAAATTCTCCACTAACGTGTGACTCGTGTGAAACTGTTTACTTCATAGATGTAATTCTCCATCAAGTTAATACACTTACTTTCATATGTTATTTTCCTGTATGATTCATTTGGTTTGTTACTCGTACATAATCCATTCTAAGTACATGTTTTTAATATAACTCTGTTTTTTGTGGTTACCTCTGTTTTTTTGCCATATGCTAGTCCTACTTGCATTAACACCTCTTAATTTTTCTAATTCAGTGTTTTTTCCTCTGCATATTTTTAAGTTATTCACATAAAATAATTGTCTTTAAAGTGACTAATGCTAAGTCAGTGGCCCCACTAGTCTCATGTCCCTACGTATGGAGAAGGTGGATAATATGAAAACATTGATACCATATAATTACTTTGTGGTATATATAAGTGTTTGATTTTTCCCTCTTCGAATAGGTTTTGAGTGTGATTCTCGAAATATTTATCAATTCATATCATCATAGCTACTTAGCAATTCTCTGTAAGAACCACAGAAGTCAAGAACTTGAAGAACTTGAAATACTGATTGCCTAAAAGACACGTGATTAGTACTTCAAAAGTACCTTCAATGCAACATCATAAACCAATTAGTCACTGTTATAAAATTGATTAATTACAACACTTCCCATGAAAATAGGTTTCATTGTTGAAGATACATATGTGGTGGTTTCATTGTTGAAGATAGGTGATGTATTTTTGAAGTTTTATCTAGGCCTAATGGTGGGTATCTTTCCACTGATAAGGTCACTACCAGACACATCTTCTGAAACAAAAGGAGTCCTGCCAGTCGATGATGAAGGTTGTGAACTGAATTTTCTTCCAGAACCACTTGTCGCATATTCTGCTTCCACAGCCTTTGTCTCGGGTAACATTGAACACATGTTTTCTAGCTCTCTGGCCACTTCTGCCATTTTAGGTCGCTCATCTGCTGTATCTTTGCAACACTTTAAGCCGATACGTTTATCAATAACTGAAAACAATCCACCAGATTCGTATGCCATATTAACCTGAAAAAAAAAATTTCAAAGTATGTCAACATTATGTTATCTCTCTCTCTCTCTCTCTCTATATATATATATATATATATATATATTAGAGATGGGAAATCGTTATAAGGAACTATTATGACTAGTGATACAAATCATTTGGACCTTGATCATGTTAGATTATTAAATAAATATTAGCATTTACACCGTATAAATTAGAATGTAATGTACAATATATTGTGTTGACTAGTGATAGGCTGTAAGTTAGTCATGATAATTCTAAACAACCCCTAATTATTACTTCATCACTTCATCGATTCATTGCAACCAAACCCTAAATTACAGAGCAAGGTGCTGCCCACCAATACTATTTCTCTCAATAATATCTCTTCAAACATGGGAAGTCGGCTGGACCAAAACCTTTGATTAATCTTTGACCAAAAATAAAGCAGACATATACCTTTTGTTTCATTTAGAATGTGTCTGAAAAATATAGAAATATAATGTTGAAGGGAAAGCAAAGCATACCTGTCTAATAATGTTTTCTCCACGAAAGATTGGTGGCCTCCCAGTCACAAGTTCTTGAAATACAACATTCTCTGAAATCTATAGAGAACCTTCTTCCCAATAAAATTTGTTAATATAGAGCTGATTAATATCTATTTTAAGACCGCTTGAAAGCATTCTCTAAAATCTATCCATGTACGTGCGAAAATCAGAAAATCCTGGAATTTTTAATCGATAATTAACAATCAACGCAGAAACAGTCCACATTGTATTCATAGGAAGGAGGGCATCCTTCGACGGACAGCTAACACTGAAGTTACCATTGATGCTACTGTCACTTTTGGATCCACACACCTGAACTAAGGTGTTATTATTTGGGCACATAGGATTTCCCTCAAGCCTGAAAAACATTTACTTTCAAAGTACAGTCATTGAATCGCAATTCAAATTTTTTGAATTGCCAAAATTCAAATTTGAATTTCGAATCATGTGAACCTAGCAACAAGGTATACCAATAATAATGTGATACGTAACGGAATTTGTGTCAAATGCAATGCTCTGTAAGTTTTGACCTTTATCATAAGAATACTAATTACATTATTAATTTTAATTTTAATTTGCATAGAAAACTCAACAATTTTCATGTCTCCACTACCATAATGACATTAGTGTAACTGAAAAATAGTAAATCTAGAAGCATACCGGAGGGTGACATTTGGAGGAAGATTTGTACTGCCTGATATGCTTGTAAGTTGATTATTTTGGATGTCCCTGAAATATGAGAAGAACATCAAAATGAAAAGGAAAAAGGACACACATAAACATGCTTCTAAGTACAGGTATAACAGGAAAGTTGCCCAATTATTATTTCATGTCTTACAAGCTTAGCATTTCTGATCCATTTAAAATCCTTTCCTGCCAAATGGTAGAAGGAACACTTCCGTTCAATGAATTGTTTGCAATTGACCTGTCAGAGAAAGACACGTGTTCATTAATCATTGATTTTACAACAATTTTTACATAATTAGAAATCAAAAACATATATTAACTAATTTGGAATACATCAAAATATGTTGTGAAGTAAGGTGATGTATATAAACTCAAACAGTTTACAACGTTTGGTTATGCCATTCAAGGCTGTTTGTTGTAGAAGAAAGGATGAGGATCAAAAAGAAGAAGACAACTTACAGCTTTTGAAGACGTGAAAGACTAGAAAAGTAGGATGGAATAGTTCCAATAAGATTATTGTTTGACAAATCACTGCAGACAACTTCAGAGGTCAAACAGTAAAATAATATGAAATCATTATAATCATATTTTGAAGATTGTCACACCAAATGGTGAACGGAGGAATATCCATATTTTGAAGATTTGTAAGTTATTTAAGCAATAGAGGTTCTTACATGGTTGTGATATTGTCTGAAAGCTTATTAGTTGGAATTGATTCATTCAACTGATTCAAACTGAGGTCACTGGAATATACACAAACAACAATTAGTAGAAACCGTTAGAGTCTTAGATGTAATGTCTTTTGAACAAGTACATCATTATGTCAGGTACATACACTTTAGAATCCTATAAATCAATGTATAAACTGAGTTTAATGCAAATGATAAAACTTACACATAAGTAAGTTGTGGTATCGTGCTCAAATCAGGAATTGGTCCTTGCAAGTTGCAATTCCTAAGACTCCTGATAAAACCAAGTAACCAATAACAACATATAATCAACCTTACACTTTGTACATTTCTGACAACAAATTTTATTAAGTGATGCAAGCGGAAAACATAATGGTTTCATAATGTTGTGTTCAATTTGGATTCAGATAAATGCAATAGTAGCAGGGCATCATTGTGAGTGATACTGTTAGGAAACAAAAAACAGAATTTAGAGAAAAAATTTCAGAACAATGGAGACAAGTCTCTCCTCCAATTAAGGGTTTTCCCTTCACAGAGGATTTCTCCTTTTACTCGGAGACTATCAAATTTCGTAGAATGAATCCCTGGAACATAATCTCCTCCCATTTATAACCAGGATCAAATTTCACAGAAGGATTTCCCCTTCTAACTGAGGGACTGATTGACTGTATATCCTAACATTCACTCTCATATACCCTAACATTTTCATATTGAATGTGTCAAGACGAAGAAAACAATATAAAAAATATCATATTTGGTAGTTGATTAAAAAAACTACGTGTATGTGTATGACATTCCTTTTCGTATTCAGTCTTCAACCAGTTAATCGACTTTCTAACTATCATTTTTCCACTAAACAATATCCATAATTTTAAAAAAAAAAATGTTGGACCTTTATACTTAAATTCATTGCAAATGTTTAACTGAAATTCCTTTGTGTACATGAGATCACAAAGATTCCCAGCTCCTTAGGTCCTTTGCAGTGTTAACATACTTAACAAGGATAAAAAATGAACTTACAGTTTTATCAATGTTGACATGTTTGCATATGAACCTGGGATGCTATTTCCACCAAAGTTGTTGTTATCAAGTTGACTGCAAGAACAAGAAGATCTGTGAAATACTTTAAATACATGGAATACTTATTAATTCAGTTTATACGGTAAACGCAACAAAAATTAAAAGAATCTAAAACTTTTATAATGACATTAACTAATAGAATTGACAAACTGAACTTTCAAGGGCTTATTGGAATTTCTTTAGTCGTAGGGTCTAATGTGACAGCACTATGCACATTCAAGGACTGAAATATGGTTCACTCCACAAACGAGATCATTTGGTAAGGATTGCATATTGTTGCTCTAAGTAAAACAATTCTCCTTACCACTTCAGGAAAATTACCAATGGCTAAATTGTTTATGGATGGCAAGGAATAGCATAACATAAATTTTCCCTTTGCACATAGGAGTGAAATCAACAGAGATTCAAACCAAGGGGAAACAAACTGAAATGTGATCAACTTTACGAAGAACATGTTTCTTGTTCATCCAAAACAAAACGAAACCAGATGAGCTTAAAGACATGCATACACCGTCTAAGAGATAATAAATCATACAGAATCTTCAGGCTTGTAAAGTGAATATCATTGTAAAGGACCTTACAAATGTTGAGTGGTGTTCAGTTTTGCAAATGATAAAGGTATAGGTCCTGTGATATTGTTCTGATCTATTTGCAATCGATTCAGTTTTGGCAGAAAGCCAAGCTCTTCTGGTAACTCACCTGTTAATTGATTTCCATCATCCCAGTTGCTCAAATTTCCATTAATATCAATCAAACTTCCCCTTATCAGTCTTAATGCGTCAAGTGCAACATAGTTCAAATGAAATCATATATTTTCAATGGAAACCTATGAAAACACATTACACATTGTTCACTCCTACATATTAAACATCATCACAAAATTACTCTACTCTTAAAAAATTACACCTGTCTTTCTTAGCATTTCTTGTTTTAAATTCTAATTTTAAATAATTTTGAATTAATTTCAGAAGTAAAAATCTACTTGGGGAAAGTCTTATCGTACTTACTCTGTTTATTAAACTTGTATGCAGGGGTGAAAGTTTTAGTCCATCTAAAGTGGTAACATTAATATTCTTTCAAGTTCAAAATAAAAGAATCATGAAATCACAGTATCTAAGTAAATTTCATTTTTAAAATATTTTTGTTAATTTAATCTTTCAACTAATGTATATTGTTTCAATTTTATATTACTTTCTAAATGATTTTACTAATTTTAGTTCTTTTAATCTCTCTCAAATTTTTTTACAAGATAAAGTTAAGTTAGACTATCAAAAAGCATACTATTTGCGATAAATAATTCATAATTCAGAGTATTTTCGTAAAAAGAAAAAATCATTAATGTAAGAGATATTATAGTTTGGCTTTTAATAAAAAATCAAATCAAACCTCTAATTACATTTTTATTTCACTTAATTAAAATTTGATAAAATTCATAAAAGAATGTTATTAAAAATCATAAAAGAATGTTGTTAAAAAAATAAAATAATTTTATTGAAAGAATTTGTTGCTATGAATAGTTGAAGCAAAGAAAAAAAGAAAAACAATGACTTAAATATTTTTACCGTCCCTATTTTTGTCACGTTTGTTTATTCAATTTGATGGTCATTTAGTTTCAATATTAAATTAGTTCTAATTTTCATTAATTTAGTCATTTTTCTTACCGTGTTCAAATATTTAAAGTCGATCAGTATAAGAAAATTATTAAATAATGACAAATTTTATGACCAAAAAATATGTTTAGAGATCAATTTAGTAACCAATTTTCTAATTAGAAACTAATGTAGAAGTCAATTATATTGGTAGTCAAAATCTTGGTATGTACATACCAGATTATAATAAAAACTATTTTAGTTTCTAATTTAGAAACCAGTTATAATTTGTTGAAAATATAAATTGGTCACTACAGTGACCAATTACTTTTTGTTACTGGAATTGGTCATTAATTAAGATTTTCCTGTAGTATAATATGTGCATATCACGGGTCAGTTCGTCGTTTTTCTTATTTTTATTTTTAATTTTTTAAACTTTTTTAAATTTTTGTAATTTAAAAAAATTACGTGTCACATGTCAATATCATTCTCACGTGCTAGTTCGTGGTTGTATCATTTTATTTTATTCAATTTAATCCCTATATTCATTATCTTTGATTAGTTTAGTTCCAATTTTTATTAAAATGTAATAATTTTATCCTTTTCGAATTAAATTCAAATTTAATTTCTATATAAATGTTATACTAATATTTTTATTAAAATTGACATTTTTTTATTAACTATTCCTAAAATTCAATTATAAATAATTACAATTAGTTATAAATTAAATAATTATATTTAATTATATTCAATTATTAAATAGAATATAATTATTAGTGAAACATAAATTTAATATTTCTAAAATATTTCTAATATTTTTAGATGTCAAGTAAATTATAAATTTAAAATTTCTATAATATTTTTAATATTTTTAAATATTAAGTAAAACATAAATTTAATATCTCTAAAATATTTATAATATTTTTAAATGTTAATTTTAGAAACTTTAGTATATTTAAAGTATAATTATTAGAAGAAAATATTTATAATTGTATTATAATAATATTATAATAATTATATTTTATTTAATAATTTAATTTTAAAATATTAAATTTATATTTAAATGTAATAATTTATAATTAAATTTTAAAAATAATTAATAAAAATATTAATATTTTATAAAATTTATATAAAAATTAAATTAGATTTTAATTTAGAATGGACAAAATTGTTCTATTTTAACAAAAATTAAACCAAATTAAACAAAATAAAAATATCAAGCTAAATCGAACTAAAAGAGATTATAATTCTTTTGGCATATTTCAGTTCCAGAAAAGCTAATGAATCATTAAAGAGATGCTACTATAGAATACAAACTTTGAAAAACAGAAAAAATAAAAAGGTATACCTTCGGTGAGATCAGTGAGTGATGAAAGCAGTAGCAAAAAGAAAATAGCAGTAGAAAGACAAGAACAGCAGAACAAAACCCTTTGAGAGATACATCCCAACGCTTATAACTCAGAACAGTGTTTTTCTTGCCCTGCTATCAACAAAACCAGTTAGAGACATTCATCAATTTTTTTTCTTCTAATTCTTTTGTTTATATGAATACCCTTTTAAAAAAATTACCCCATATAGAGTTAATATTTTTAGAGACTGAGCATAATATATTTATCTCTTACATTAATATACATTCTCGTTAGAAAATGTTCATTTTAAACGAAGTAACCTACTTCAAGTTGGCGAATATTTATTTTAAATAATATATCCAATTATCCACTTGATAATTATTATATTTAAGATTGAGACAAATCTATATTAAATATATATTCTATGTTTGACTATATCCATGAAGTTATTAACTAGCTTCAAACTTGATTTAGTTTAAACTAGAAAAATCCAATCCAACATTTTAAATGAACAAGAGGTATTGTGGAAAATTAGCTCTTATAGGTCAAGAATAAAGTCTTTTCTTAATGAAATCACTTACAACTACAATGTTTTTAACCAATTGAGTATTTGGTAATTATTTTATTTGATGTTTTTAACCAATTCTTGAAAGCATTGCATGCAAGGTAACGCTTTTATAATTTAGAAGAAGTTTCATACACTCCTAGAGCAGACCTGATCTTCACTAATGCAGAAAAGAATTTTAGTAGCAATTATTTTAAATCTTCAACTTCGGTTACTGAACTGAAGCATATTCATACAAGGTATAAAAAGGTACCCTTTTGACCTTGGTTAAATTTTACAAAAATATATTTTATTTGTATAATTCTTTTTCTTCAATATTATAATTCAAATATCCTTTTAAAAAATGTAAATAAAGGAATATGTTCTCTAATAAGATAAGATGTTATCATATTTATATTATATTCACCAAGTAGTTAATGTAATAATGATGAAAAGATAATTATATAAAGGTATGTAGTGCTTTGACTTATTTTTAACTTATAGCTAATATTTCATTAATTTGTACTCTAGGGATTCTTAAATTGTGATTAGGTGCCAATTAGGTGCACTACCAATTACTAGCACTACCAACTAGGTACACATTACAACTACCGAATAAATGCCACCATGTTGTGTAACTACAACAATTCCAAAAATGCCAAAACATGAGTTGGTTTTACAGACCCGAGGTATATAAGTCGGTTTAAAATGCCAAAAATGCATTAGTGCTTGATCAGACTAGGACCCATCTGAGTCTAGTCCACCTCAGAAAAACATAAGTCATCCTTGACTTAGATGAATGTTGACCTACCCCAACTCGACTTGATGTGGGATCGAGCCTAGGCCTAAACCAACTTGACTCGCTTTGGGCAACTCAACTTGCTTTGGTTCACTCAACTCTACTTGACCTAGGTAGACTCCGATAAACTCAACTTGACTTGGTCTTGATTGGGGTTAAGACTGCCTTGGTCTTGATCAATTTAGGATTAACTTGGTCTAGCTCAACTCGATTGAATGTGGACCTTCCCACTATATTAAATGTAGACTTTCCTTTACTTAAATTGATTCGGGCTTTGGTCGAGTCAACTCATCTCAACCTTTGTCTAAGACAACTCGACTAAATTTAATTGGTTAAAATACCTTTTTGATCCCAATTATCGTCAAATTTTGTCAAATAAGTCTTAATTTTGTTTTTGTGTTCAAATAGATACCAATTTTCGTCAATTTTGTTCAATTGGGTCTTTTTATCTAACACCGTTTAAATCATTAACGGTCATGAACAATGACTGCCGTGTGATTTTTTTATTTATTTTAGTTTTTATTTTATTTTTTTAATTGTCCACGTGTCAACTCAATAGCGTGCCACGTATCAAAGTCAATGTTCTATATTCAATTTGGTCCCTATATTTGTTATTTTTATTCACTTTAGTCCCAATTTTTGTTAACATGATTCAATTTGGTCCATCTCCAAATTGAAACCAAATTTAATTTTTATATTAAAATTTACATTTTTTATTAAATATTTTTATATAATATATTAAAATTCACATCATTATAACTTTTATATAGAAATTAAATTTGTTCACATCTTCGATAGGGACCAAATTGGTCAATTTTAAATAAAATTGGGACTAAATTGAACAAAAATAAAAAATATAGGGACCAAATTGAATATAGAACATTGACTTTGACACATGACATGTTGTTGGGTTGACACATTAACAATTAAAAAGAATTAAAAAAAAAACCACGAAGTGACACACATGGCAGTCACTGTTCATGGCCATTAATGATTTTAACATTGTTAGTAAAAAAAGAACCCAATTGAACAAAATTGATGAGAATTAAGACCTATTTGAGCTAAAAAACAAAAGACTTATTTAACAAAACTTGACGAAAATTGAAACCAAAAAGATATTTTAACCAATTTAATTCGTCCAAGCCGACTTGGCTTGATTCGATTGAGTCTAAGTTATCTGACCTTAGACTTAACAAACTCAGTTCGACTTGAAATGACTTATTTAGGCCAGACCTTGTCTTTATTATGGAAACAAAGATCAACCTTATAGTTAAGATCTATAATGTACTAATACTTCAACTTGGGTCACGTATCCCTGTCTGACACGTGTTTGTGTCTGATACTTTAGGATACTTTATCGATACTTAGTGAAGTAGTGAAATATCTAATTTATAAAGTCATAGTACAATACAAGAAAATCTTTGAATAATGACACATTTTAGTGAAATAAAATAATTAATCATTATATAGTGACCATTTTAAGTACCAATTTAAAAACTATAAATTATTTGCAACTAAAATAGTTCAAAAAAAATATAATTGGTGTCTAAATTGATAATTAAAATAGTTTTTATTATGAATTGATTTCTAAATTGGTCTTTAACATTAGCTATCAAGATTTTGACTATTAAAATAATTAATCTCTAATTAGAAAATTGGTCTCTAACATATTTTTTGTTACTAAAATTGGTCATTATTTGAAACTTTCTTATTGTGGTATTTTTACAATGACAATGATTTTTATTTTTTTATGTTGACAACTTTAGTACATATAGTTTTAATTTGGATTTACACAATAACAATCATACATTTATTATGTTTTTAAGAATTATTGTACATTTTTCAATATTCATATATCGTGTATTTATCACATATCGTACCCTATTATTTTTAAAATAAACATATCGACGTGTCAGATATGTATCGTATCCATGCATCATAGGTTAAGATGTTTATAAAAAGATATTTTATTAAACAATATAATTATAATAAGGATTAAATATGTTTTTGGTCCAATCGTATCCTATTATTTTCAAAATAAATATATCAACGTGTCAGATATATATCGTATCTGATACATGTATCGTATTTGTGCATCATAGGTTAAGATGTTTATAAAAAGATATTTTATTAAACAATATAATTATAATAAAGATTTACTTTATGATAAATATAAAAATGTTCTCGGTAGAATCTTATATAGACCTATATATTTCTATCTGATTTGTGATCTAGAATTTGCATTTGCTTTTACAAATGGAGTTGTCACAAAACTCAACGGTTAAAATTATAAATAATAGAAAGTTTAGAAAATTTTGGATGTTGCAATGTGTGTATAATTATTTTTTTTAAAGTTAATTATTTTATAAGTTAACTATTGTATGAATTGAAAATTCAAATTCAAATGTTAAAAAGTTTATAACTTACACAAAAAATAAATTATACATAATTGGTTACTCATCTAATTAGT
>Ga0209389_1003879_pt1 | contig 12238 bp, 7 predicted proteins | sample CowpearedBW_FD_187526 | JGI IMG/M metagenome (GOLD analysis project Ga0209389, IMG submission 187526) | Root nodule microbial communities of legume samples collected from California, USA - Cow pea red BW (SPAdes) (version 2) | ecosystem: Host-associated > Plants > Roots > Nodule | place: USA... | reverse complement strand
TAAGAGGAGGATTATTAGTAATTTTTTTTATTGGTATCATCAAACTTACAAAATTTAATAATATTAATAAATAGTAAAAATACATTAAGTATAAGAATGATACTGTTAAGATTTATCTTTCACGTATAAACTATATTAAGCTATTGGACACGAAATTAACGATGAATAATTAACACCTGCTAGATTTTGAAAAGAAAGATGATGTCTCTTATTATTTGTTCTTTTACAATTATTCACCGGAGAACACGATAGAAAACTAGTAGCATGACGTTGAGTTAATTTGAATGAATGTGTTATATACCTTTTTATTTTTTATTTTTAATTTTTACTTTTGATCATATAGAAGAAAAATATAAATTTGTATGTTGATTGAATTAATTATTCGTCACAACTGTGAATCGATTATAGATCTTGCCGGAAAAAAAATGTGGGTGGTGAAACTATAATCAATGAAATAAGAAACTTGTAAAACGTTATTATAATTAGGGACACGTTAGTTTCTATATCTAATATTTTGTCATTTTTCTGGTTTCAATGAATAGATAAGATAAAGTCTAATTAGTAATGGTATGTCTGATGATTAGTAATTCAGCATTCATAGTCTAAGAGATTAAACTGTCTCATAATCAAATAAAAGTGTAAATTAAATCTTTAACTTTTAGTATTCTAAGTTTTAGTTTCGAGAGTTTATTTTTTACATTTTATAATGAGTTTCAAAAATTTTAAGAATCTTCCTATAATATAAGAAAACTTTAACCTAAAAAAGACTTGAATGCTTCGATTTAAAATCACATAAACTTTGAACCAAGACGCTTTATAATAATATATTTTTTGTTATTTAATATTTTTCTCCTGTCTAACAATTTTATATTTTTCTTAAATGGAGTCCACGATTCATCTCAAATTTTTTTATTTTATTATTCATTTTAAATTAGATTTAATGTATTTTAAGTCAATCATCAAATAATAAATAAGCAAATAATATAGTTGATTGCCTGAATTTTTCACTGAAAAACTCAAATAAGTATACGCAATTTTTGTAATTAGATTTTTTGTGATACATGAAGAAATAATATACAATAATAATTTGAAAGATTAGAAAGAATTTTAAGTTAATAATTTTATTTAAGACTGTGAAGGAAAATAAATCAATGTATTATTAATATAGTTTAAATTTTAATCACTTAATGTAAAATCAAGTGTTGAGTTGATTCCATGAAGAATATAATTTTTTGTTCATACTTTAAAGTTTAAATGATATATGTTAAGATAATTATTTTTTATTTTGAATTCTTATTAATATACATTTGGTCGTATTTTGAGTCAGTTTTATTTATTTATTTATTTATTATTTTGAATTCTTATTAATATACATTTGGTTGTATTTTGACTCAATTTTTATTTTATATATATATATATATATATATATATATATATATATATATATATATATAATTTTCTGAAAATTTTTCACATGTGAACCTAACCCTGTATCACGTGTGTTGATGTCAAAATTAATATTTTATATAATTTAATTTAGTTATTTTATTCTATATTCAAATTACTCTTTATTAAATAACAGCTTTTTAAAATTAAAATAATTATTTATTGTTTTACTTAAGTAATCATTTGATAGATTTAATTGTTTCATTCATTCATTTTCTCTTTAAATTAATATTTTTAAACTAAAATAAATATTTTTAATAATAAAAAGTTATCTCCATAGTAAATAACAAATATTTATAATAAAATTTAAAAAATTATTTAATCCAAATAATATATGGACAGGACTCTACAAAGTATATTCAGTTTGAGTCGGTCGTCCTATTTTTGAAAATAAAAAACATTTTAAATTATTATAGTTCATATACATCTTCAAATTATATTGTATCGCTATATTAACTATTAAAATTAGTTTTTCTATTGTAATTTAAATCTTAAAAAAATCTATTTTTCTATCAGCAATATTTTTTTTATCTATTTCTAATAAGACCAGTATTGTGTGTTAGTATGACATACGAACTTGTTTTGTATAGCGACAATAGAATAGTATAGCGGAGATGACTATGACCACATTATTTGTTTTGGAAGGTTTACCATTGTAATGATGAACTAAACATATTTTTTATTAAACTTTTTAAAAAATATATATTTAAGTTTAACTTTGGCAATTAATTATTTTAACTATCAATTTAAGGGTTAATGTATATGCTTGGTATCCTCTTTTATTTAATTTTGCCATTAAAATGTATTTTGCAATGCTTATCTTGTAAAAAAGTGGGATAAAACCACATATTTCGAAATTAGTTCATGCTTATCATTATTTTTCATTAATTCACAGCACAATTTCTTCCTTTCTTTTTTTTGTTTACTTTAAAAACAGTAGTTATCACATATACTCTCTTTCCAATAGAATTATTTAAGAATGAAACCCATCAGTTAATTCCTAATTTGAACTGTATCCATCATAACACATTTCATTAATAAAGTTTTAATTAATAATTGTTTTAAATATACATTTCAATCACATTTAATTTTTTAAATTCCAAATCGGTCCAAATATTTCAAGAGAATATTAACCATTATCCTAAAGGTACTAATTAAAGAATAATTAATATGTATTGGTATAATTATTTTTACATTAAAAATTGAGATAATTAAGTACATTAATTAAAATAGTATAAATGTATATAATAGAATTTTTTTAAGAAAAAAATACCATTTTAATTTTTAAACAATAATTTTCTAATACAAAATAAGGATTTTGAAATTTTTAAAGTGTCTATTAAAATTTATACTTTAATTGTTTATTATTTTTTTTGTAATTTTAGATGTTTCACATTATTTTTTTATTTTTGCTGGTTTTTATGTTAATTTAAACTTTATATTTAATTTTTAATAATATTAAAATATAGTTATTTTATTATTTAATTATTTTAATTTTTATTGGTGAACATTAAATAAGATATTAAACACTTATGAATATTTTTGTCCTTCAAATAAAATAAAGTTATATTAATAATTATTAGATTAACTTTTATTCAATATCACACTTAACTATATACTTCTATAAAATTTATTGTATATTAATTATTTTTAATCGGTTACTTTAAGGCACTAGTTATCAAGATCAACCTTTTAAAAATAAAATTAGAATAATTTAACATTTTTTAACTTTTATAACAAATGCCAAATAGGTCTATTCATTTTTATTTGAAATTTTTATATATTTTTATTTAACTTAATTAGTTCTTTATATGTTAAAAAATTCGTTACAATTACATCTTTTATCACCTATATGTCAGTACATTATTTGTTTCGTATCTTTTCTTATTTTTATAATTTTTGATAGAACAACCAACTAATGAACAACCTTACCGGTGTCCTGTGCCTTATCGACTTTCACCAAAATATGAAAATACAAATATTAAAAAACACAATAAATACAAATACTCATGAGTTTCTCACCTCTGAGTCCACAATTTTATTTTATTTTTTGCACCTACATTGTAGCAAGTGTCACAACACAGGTAAATAATCTTCAAACATTCTTCTCCTCTTCTTGTTCCTTTTTCTCCTTTATCCCAATTGTCTTTACTGTGCAGACTATGGGGAGATTGTTTGTGGTGAATCTGGAAGGGAAGATCTATAGCTGCAAACACTGTCATACCCATCTTGCTCTTTACGATGACATCTACTCAAAGGTTCCATCTTTATCCGTTCCCCTCTTTTATCTCCTCTATATCTTTTCTGGGTATAACATTTTCAATCCCCTTCTTCTTAATTCATCTGTTGAAAATTCGAATGGATCGTCATGCTGTGTAATGTTTTTCTGGTTCCTTGATTGGTTATTGCTTTACCAATTTTGATGTTTGACTTAACCAGAGTTAGTTTGTTAAAGAACAATTCACCCCTCAAGTTAACCACCACCAGACATTTCAATAACTTCGTGATTCTGATAAGCCATAGCCATTTCTAAAACATACTTAACCATTAGTCGCAAGCACAATTCGATAATTGTATAAAATTGTATTCATTTACTCTTAACTTCTTATGAGACAAAATATGAGGATTTTGTTACTCTTTGTTAAAGGAGATATAGATTCTGTTCTTCTTTACCCAATTCTTTGGTTAAGGCGCTTAGCCTGTAACAATCTTTGAAATGGTTATTACTTTTCGTGTCATGCTTTTGGTGGTTTTAGACTGTTTTTTAGCAACTAATGACCCCCTGAAGCCATGGGGATCTTGATTACGATATGTTTGTTTGTCATTCTTTTTAGTAAATGGACCGAAGTGAGTAGAGAGGTGTGGTGTTTCTCCCTCACCTAATTCTGAACTTAAATACATTGATACTTGCTGTGTTTTTCTGATTTTTTTTTTTTTTATCAAAATGGTGCAGAACAAAGCAGATAAATTTCTGGATGTCCTTTAGATATTTTACTTTCTCCTTAGATGAGGCATGTCTATTTCACAGGGAAACTGTAGAAAGCCATTTGAAATCCGATATCTTTGAAATTTTATTGCAAATAAATGTGATAGAGTTTTAGACATCCTTGCCACTTTTCAAAGAGTGTTCCTACTTGTAACATTTATCTTCTTCTCCATTAGAATTTGCGCTATATTTATGATCTTGGTTAGAGAAAGCTGATTGCGTTGAGTAACTTGTGTAGCATTTTAATTAATCAAGTGTAGGTTGTGTCCACTCAAGTTTCCTGTTTACTGACTAGAACGGAGGGAGACCTCAATCAGCTTTCACATCTTTAAATGTTGCGACTTGTTACCTCTAGTTTATTTAGTTATGTTTAGGCAGACTTTGGTTGCATTTGCATAGATGCATCTTCAACTGTTGCAATTTGTTACCAGCATTTATAAGTAATATCAGATATAAGTCTGTTCCTGTCAATTCACAAGTGCCACATATCTAGGCATCTAATAGATTGTCATATGAAGTACATTACCTTTCAAATGCTGCTAGAGTTTAGTTTCTCCAAAATTTAATATTTTCTTCTTTATTTTCTTTTTTGTGATTTTTATTGCTTGGACCCCAATTCTGAATTGAGTTTTTTCCATAAGAACAAATTATCTGACTATCATTTTTTCCTTTGTTATATTCAGACATTCCACTGCAGACATGGGAAAGCTTATCTCTTCAATAAGGTGTAAGTTATCCTTACTTTTGCGCATCTTACCACTGGTAAATTCTCATGTGCATTTAGTACACGTTAATCAAATTGGAAATCATAAAATTGTATGTGAATCACAAATGCGTGACAAAAACATTGCGTTACTACTATAAGTTTTGTGAACTGTTTCAGTGATTGTGTGTAGCATGTGTAAGAAAACTGGCTCTTGAACCTTAAAGCTGTCACATTATAATATTGGAGTTGGTTCTTTTCACGGGTACAGTTTAAACTTTTATTCTTTGTCAGTGTGAATATTTCTATTGGAGAAATGGAGGACAGACAGATGATGACAGGGTTACATACCGTGGCTGACATTTTCTGTGTGGGTTGTGGATCGATTGTGGGTTGGCAATATGTAAGATTATGAAGTACTGCTTCAAACATGATGGTATTTTGCCTGTGTATATGTAGTTCTTAGTTACTCAAACGATTCTTTTCAGGAAACTGCCTATGAAAAAGCCCAGAAGTACAAGGAAGGAAAATCCGTGCTTGAACGGTTAGTAGAAATGTTGAGAGAAAACATTGATAATAATATAATCAAAGTGAAGTCATGTTTTAGTGTTAAGTATGTAGTGGTTTAGATAAGCTCTATTATTGAGCAGGTACAAAGTGTCTGGTCCGGATGGAAGCAATTATTGGATCAGTCATGAGGCTCATGTTGGTGGAAGTGATGCAGATGATGCTTAGTCATCCTACCATTCACAATTGTACATTCCTCAACCCTGTGTTGTTCAATGAGTTTAGATTTATGGAGGAAATTTCACAAAAACAAACTCATTGTCAAATTCTGTGTCTATAACGTTATCTAATTGTTGGTTTAATGCTTTCATTTAAAAAATGAAACTGATTCAAAATTCTAATGTATCCTGTTTTTCAATTTGTAGCACATATTTGGATGAAGAAAGTCTTTCAAGTGCCCTGATTATGACTCTCACTAAATAGAATGTTCTGAAATAAAAGACTGGTGCAAAAATGTATAACTAAAACTTTGTTGGCTGAACTCACTTTAGTTGCTTCTTGAAACAGATTTTCATCAATTCTGATTCCAAGTAGAATATGTTTGAATGTATATCGACATAACAGGATGTGTCTCAGTCTTAGTGCATGAGTGGTTGATTGAGTTGAGTGAGATATACTGAAAGGAGAAATCTTAAAGAATGTATTTCAGTTACTTGTGATATAGTTTTCAAAAATTGAAATTAGAATTTCATGTTGATTTGAGCTGACATTAAGATGTTAGTTGGTAAAATTCTTAATGTGGTTTGGATTCTCTACTCGATGTTCTCTGATGTTTCTTCACTATATCTTCAAAATATATCGATAGTCATTAATTTTAAAATTTTAAAATATATTAAAATTATCTTTAAAGTATTAAAATAATGTATTTTTAATGTTCAGCAGAGGACAATGTACAAAAGCTCAACAAAGAAACTGGACTCTTAGAGTCAGTTGGCTGGAAAGTAATTCTTCCAATTTTTTAGATAGTTATTTTTTATTCTTTTATTCTATAGTCATTGATTATTAACTGAATTTTATTAAGTTTAATTAACATTTCAAATGTTTCACGATAACATTTGAGTTATTTATACCATATGATATATTTTCATTTCAATATTAATTAAAAAACACATTTGAAATGTCAAATAGACCTAATAAAATTTGATTAAAAAAATTAAATTCACTTATTTTTAAAGTTTAAGAACTAAACTATGTCAAAATTTTGAAGAAAGAAACTAATTCCAACTAAAACCATATTTAATCCATAAAAAAATCCTAACTAATTTCAATGAAAAAAATGATTAATATGAAAAAAAAGAATAGCAATAACTTTTTAGATAGAAATAATAATTCTTACAATCAATTGAAAAATAATAATAAATAATCTATAACAATATATAAAGGAAATTATCTCTTTTGTGTCCACATTTTATAATACCAATTTTATCCTTAATTATTTTAAAAATTAATTATTTTATAAATAATTTACTTTTAACCTTTATTCTTGTCTTAAACTATTATTTAAAATTTCTTTTGTACATATCTTTTTTCTTTAATTTTATATTTAATAACTATTTTAAAAATTAATTATATATTTATTATTAATCTTAACTTAAATTTCTTGAAAATTAAAAAATGGAACACATATACACGTCAGTATCTTTGTGTTCGCTAGTGATAATAATTAAGTTTGGCTTTAAATAAACATATGCACACGTTAGTTAAAAACTAAATGTCAAGTCACCGAATTTCTGTTCCAAAAACAAAAATATACGCCTCTGAACTCAGCTATTATGTGTAACATGGAATGAAGAAATGACAGAGAACAATAAATAAACAAAATAAGAGAAGAAGTAAAATGACTTTTGTATTGATGATGGATGATAACTCCCAGATCCTGCCAGCTAACAGGAAAAAAAATCGTTCCAGAAATGGAATTCCGATATCCCATTTTGGATCATTGACTAACTCCTTCTAATGATATAGGTACTAAAAGAACAAATAAAGCATCCTGAAAAAAAAATATTCAACTTAAATCCACTGCTATCACTGATTGAATAAATTAATCATCTAACTATCTTGGATGAATCCTATGCCTATGCTTTCATAATATACCAACACACCAAGACATTCTTTCCTCGTTTCTATGTACTCATAAGATCTCCTTTTTGAAGAAAATAATACTAACGAGATTAAATTTTAGACAAGAATTTATATATAAATTAAGATTTACTCAGATTCTTTTTTTTCTTCCTTTTTGTTATATACTAAGTATACATGGGAAAAAAAAAAAGCCTTACCTAATGCACTTGACTAATGCACCGGAAAGTAAATACCATTGAACTCCATTATGCAAAAGCAAGAGAAATTTGATTAGGCAAGATCTAAAACGAAACAATCCATTAACCAAAAACTTCAGGGCTCACACAATTGCTATTGCCATTATCATTAGACTATCCCAGAGAAGAACGCGTGAATTATATTTGCAGTGGTTTCTTTCCTTCCCTAGGAGATTGGCAGTAGCTTCTTATTAAATTCAAGTACTGAGATTATATTATCCAAGAGAATAGACCATTCGCTCAGATAGCACTGTACCCACAACCTTCCTGTATCTCCGCAATTGTGACTCCAAGTAACTTCGCTGCTCAGGACCAAAGGCACCCCGCAGATCCTTCACAAATAAAAACGGCAGTATATGCAAACCAAAAAAGTGGACAAAAGTTAAGTCAGACTGAAAAGGGACAAATCATACAGCAGTTACCTGTTGTTAAACATAAAGGTCTGCTAAATCAAATGACTACTATCCCATGTAATCCTGTTCTGTGTTTAACAATGCATTATTTGTTTTCATTTCATGTTTTACAAATAATTACTAGAATGTTATGTTTTCACTTTCTTTTTCAAATATTTGTACCCAAAAATGATGAAAGAAGATTGTTCTTTTCACCATTTCCTTCCATTTTTACTTCAATCATATGTTCAAACTCCATTTCAAATAGCGTCTGAAAAAATGCTATAAATTAGTGAGATAAATTAGTTAATCAAGCACTTCCATTATGGCCAAGTCAAACATGTTAAAATGGCAAATGCTATATGCTCTTTAAGAACAATCAGGTGCTTAAAGTGCAGGAAGTAATAGAGGTTTTTATTCAACAACCATTAAGCATACCTTGTATTTCACATGCGATCCCTTTATCCCCAGCAAAACCTTGCTGACATCACCAATTTCTGGATCATCACATGAAGTAGTTTCTAGGTCAGGTTCATCATCAGAGCATTCTGATTCAGAGTCAACCGTTTCTTCATCTTCAAGCATTGGAACATCATTTGCATCTTCTTGGACACCGTCATCAAACTCCCTTCCCATTATGTCATCAGTAACTTGAGGTAGGGAGGACTCTCCTTTTTGTGGAATGGAAGCATCTGATAATACAACATAAGGTCTTCTATCAAGCAGAGGCCTTGCAACATCAAATGGAACCCACCTGGAGGTCGTGCATTGCAGTCAGACTTGTATAATATGTAGGGACAAGGGAGCAGAGAAAAAGTGATCAAAGTTCACGGAAAAACATAGTATGATCTGTGTAACATATACCAGAAGTATACGAAGATACAACTATCATTTTACATTATTTATTCCTTAAGCGATTACACCAAGATTTGTAGTCAAAGAGGAGGAGAATATTGAATGAAAACCCAAGGGTTTTAGACAAAGTAAATGCTCCATAAATTCTAGAATAAACTGCAAGCATGGTGAAGAAGTGGATTTATTAGCTCACTGAAATGGAACAACTTACTGATAGCGAAGAGGGCATAGAAGTTCTGAAGGGCGATATGCAGCTTTGTATCTCATCTTGCTGCAAGAGTGAATATAGTAGCCAAGATAATAGTATTGTAAACTAGGACAATAAACCTGATTTTCTTTCACCCAACCTATTTCTTGAAACGCTGAGTACTTGCCTAGTGATAGAAAGGCAAAATCTGGATCCCAGAACAAATATTTACTTGACAAACATTTAGGAAGGATATCTATAACACCAACTGCTACTAACTGGCCATCTATTAGATATTGTTGATGGAAAGAGCCAAAACCACAAGGAGGAACCGTGCTATCACCATTAGGAAAAACTTGTAATAATGGAGAATCAACCAAAAACATGCGATATGAGTTCTCTGTGACATCTTGTGGTTTATCATTATGTACTTTGACCTGATACCTTCTGTACAAAGCAAATTCTTCTGGATCAAAACTGGATCTGTTTAAACGGATCTCGAGCTTTCGCCTTTTTACTTGACAATTTTGAGAACCAATCAAACCATTTCTTCCAACATCATGCTCCATTCTAGACTTTTTGGGAATGGAAGCAATTTTACCACTTCCTGTCAGGGAAAAGTGCTTACTAGAAGCATAAAAATTAATATGTCCATTGCAAGCCCTGATCGAAAGACCATTCACTGTTGGATCTAAAGACGCCACTAGCTTTTCTGCAATGATTTTAGGAGACAATTCATTCTCCTTTTCGCAAACTATTGATGGATTGGAATCATTGCCAACCTTGTCACAAGAATGTGCTCGTCTAATAGATGCTGCAATTTGGAAGGCTATATTACTACTGTATAAGAGATCATCAGATCCATTGGCTAGGGACTTTCTTTTTCCCTGTGAAACTATGTTTACTGAAGCTTTTGGTAATTGAATACCAGAAGGAAATTCCCCCTTCTCGATGAAGATCTGTATCACACTATCAATTTTGTTTGATAAATAGTGCAGAGATTTTTCAACTTCATCCTTGTCATCATTGCCAGCAGCTTGGGATTCTTCTGACATAGGCCTGGGGTGGTTTTCTGTTTTAGTTGAAGTATTCGGGTCCTCCATAACCTCAACTCTTTTTACATCCAAGGCTCCATCTAAAAACCTAGGAAGATGGAATTGCTGATGAAAAATACAGTTTATGGATGGACAAAGAATATGTGCATGTTTATGGGTCACAAATGTCAAATAAAGTGAATTTCCTGTGCTAGAAAAATACAATTCCAATGTACCCTACCAACTTGATAATTCCCACACAAATAAATGAAGGAAAGAAAGGAGAAGCAACGTCTTAAATTAATATACATTGATGCACTTAAAAATTCCAACCACCTATTCCCAATCCCAAAAGAAAATAAAATGAAGTTAGAAAAAAGTTTTTCCTTTGTAAAATAATGTTATAATTGTTTCTCATATCACGCCTATAGAGATGCTTAAAAAACATCTAAACTTATAAAATAGTTAACAAAAATAACACTTTTTAATTTCAACTTTTTCGATTTTAATAAAAAAAATGTGTCTCAAATCATCAAGAAAACCATATCAAACATGCATACCTTTGCATTCGTCTAGATACACGAAGTTGTTCCTTAGAGGGAACATAGTCACTTGCTTTCAAGCGAATTGTATAAGAAGGGCAGCATGTCCTTTCCATCTCTGGTTTATAAAGAAAAGATCCAGACCTTCTCCAGCCCCGATCAAGCAGAGCTAGCAAAAGAAAATAAAGTGAAATTTAAATAGTCCGAACAAAATACCACAAATTCATTCAAATCAAAGTTCTATTAACCAACAGCTAAGAGATTACAACTATACATCTCTCTGAAAACAGAAATGTGGAACATAATGGAATGTGAAGGTCAAGAAAGAAGGAGAAAATTAAACCATGAAGCAAAGATCATGATTTCAATTAGAAAGCAATCACTTTCATTAGAAACATTTTTTTTAGGACAAAATAATCATTTCTTTTAAAAGCTTACTTTGGAGGCCTTTTATTAAAACTTCTTTAAATACGCACATCAACACTTCAAAGAGGAAAATATTCAACACAAAAGCATTAATTTTGATTTGCAACAAAGAATATATGGTTCACGTAGCTATACTTCGTGAAGAAAACAGCAGGCCTGTTAATCTAAGCCTCGAGAATTTTCTTACTCATAGTTGGAAATTAGACATCACATGATGCAGAAAAAAAAAATGAGCAATCTAGAATTGAGTAGAGTGTCAAGCATGAACAAAGAACAAACTGTACTGACCTTGGTAGTCATCCACTGTAAGACTATGTGCCCACATCCCTATGACAACAGGGGAAAAACATAACTAATTAGACAACTGATTAATTACATTAGTATAATAAGTCTGGAGAATGCAAGAAAATAATAAAAACACGATATCTACTCTCATCTATCAATAATATTGGAAATGCATTTTCCAAAAGGAAACTAAGCACCCACAATCTGAATTGGCATTAACAACTTGGTGCTCTGGCCAAGCTTAGCAGAAGTGTATGACTGAATGTAGATCATTTGTTCACTCATCCGTTTATATGTCCCCTCACAGTTAAAACATGTCTATCAACAATACAAATTTTTATAATCTACTCGGAACAATCAAATTAACTGTTCGAGTCCATGGCTCAGTGGCATAAGATTATCGAAGTAAACAAAAATTGAAAAACACGGGACCGGTAAACAATAAATGAGAGGAATTTTCTAAGCTCACATAGTCATATCAGGATTAAGTGAGTAAC
>Ga0209389_1003877_pt1 | contig 12239 bp, 5 predicted proteins | sample CowpearedBW_FD_187526 | JGI IMG/M metagenome (GOLD analysis project Ga0209389, IMG submission 187526) | Root nodule microbial communities of legume samples collected from California, USA - Cow pea red BW (SPAdes) (version 2) | ecosystem: Host-associated > Plants > Roots > Nodule | place: USA... | reverse complement strand
AAACCTCTTGCAGATCCAATGGCAATTCTTTTCCGTGCTTCCCAATCCAGAGGGCAGCTTTTCTTGTCATCACCTTCAGGATCATTAAGAAGAAGTAAATTTGATTGATATAGAAAGGCATTATAAATTGAACAAATGGCACACCCCTCACAATTAAAGAAAATAAGTAATAATTACCATGCAAATGAGACTCAACACTGCCATTGCAAACAAGCTCATAAACCAAGCAACGCCTTCTCCCTTCTATGCATATACCAAAGAGTTTCACAAGATTACGATGATGCAAACGGCTTAGCATCTCAACTTCTGCAATAAATTCACGGTCTCTATTCTGACCATCCCTTGTTAGCAGCTTAACCGCTACTTCATTTCCATCATCCAATGTCCCAGAATAAACTCGTCCAAATCCTCCTTCTCCTAATACTCTCTGAGAACTGAATTTATCTGTTGCTTTCTCAAGCTCAGAAAAGGAAAATGTTTTAATGGAGAGAATAGAAGCAGCAATAGTGGACACAAGGGACATAGATCTTGAGCTCATAATTCTGCCGGACAACATAGATTCCAAGCCTGCATAATCCATCCATTTATCACTTCAACTATGATACAGTTTACATAACGAAGTAAATGATCAAGACTCAAGAGTCCAAGACTACATAAAGAGGACTTCATTGTCTTGAATATGAAAAATGTTGACTTCACCAGTCTATTTGATTGCCGGTATATTCAATAGCCACCAAAAGTGAAGGGCATCTCACTAACTTATTGATCCAATAGAAATACTGGCGTCCTTTCAGTAGAAAATATGATATAGGGATATGTTACTTGAGTCAAAGTACCAATGACAGGCCTAGAATCCTTGAGGGACAAGCAGAGGACCACCAAAGGATTGCCTCCAAAGATTTTTTTTTTCCAGTAATTTCATTACTCGACTAACCTTTGGAAAGTAAGTGCTATATCCTTTTGAAATACTAGTTATATTTATGGGGATAAGAATCTGGTTTACCATTATTATATAATGGTCCTCACGTAAATCACAAATATCTAATTTAATTGTGAGACAAAATTAACCACTTCATAAGCTAGGCAAACCTTTAAAAGCTAGTGTAAAATAATAATATATTTTACAAGTACTTTTCAAAGAAATAGAAATGACAATAATCTTAGTAAGCAAAACTTAGTGAACTGATAAAATAAAGTTGCAAATGGAATTGTACTCAACCTAACAAATGATATTTTAGGCATCCATTCAGTTGAGTATAATTTACAATAAATTGCTCACCAATCTAACAAATTGTTCCGATTCTATATAAGCATCTGAAAATTATTTTATGAAAATATTAACATACACAGTAAAGTAAAAAGCTATACCAGATCTCTTATTTAGATATGACGTGAGTGAAGGGCCGATGGCACTTGATGAGCTCCTAATTTTCCACCATTTCAACAAAATGAAAAATGCTCCAACCAAAACTAAAAAGGGTACAGCAGAACATAGAGCAATAATGAGTATGGTTTTAAGAGTCAATTTCTCATGCTCACTCATGACGGAAGCAGTGATTGGGAGAAAACCAACGGTTTCACTGGGCTGGGGACTACTCCCAATTGGATATCCAGGTGGCAGTGGTGATGGAATACCTGGATACCAACTGCATTAGTCTCATGCAGAAACATATGATAATGATAAAGTAAAATGTCATTAGAAAAAATGAAACTACTACCTGGATAAACAACGTACAATGTTGCATAATCACCAAAACGGCTCCTATTTAGATGAACTTTTTTGTGCCAAAACCTCTCATACAACAGAAATGCAGTGGTATTGTCAAATTTTTCCCCAAGTGGAACCAAGTCGATATCAACAATGGTTCTCCACTGATTTTGATTGTCGGCACTGACACCTATTATCCTCACTTGGCTCTGCTTCAAAAATGTTCCAGATGCAACTTCAATCTCTAACTCAGCAATGACTGGGAAAACAACCAGAGGAGCTACACCCAGTACTAGTCTGACTTTCATGGGAAATATACAGCCACAAGGTGAACCGAAAGGAGTTGCAGTGAGTGGATCAGTACAGATTTGGCTACAAGCTGCAAGAAAAAATTTTGTATAGTGAGTGTATGGCTTTATGGTATAGTCATGTTAGATAACAAAGAGGTGGGGAATGCTGTTTCACAGAATTGTGTGCAATTTATTAAGAAAAGGGTTCAACTCGTCACTCATGCCAACTGAAACTTCGAATTTTCCATTATAGAATATCCAGTTCCACTCCAGTGTATTAAATATTTACTGAACCTTTCAGGCCACCATACCTTAAGACAGAAGACTGAGAACCTGAAGGCATCTTGAAATAACATTGAGAAACTAATACAATCCAAAATTTTCTTTTACCCCATTGCACTTTTACCCTTACGTAGTGAAGAAAACATCAAATATAGTAAATGTATTAATTTTCAAAAGAGTACTCAAGCATCAAAAACAAATTAGATCCGAAAGATTCTTCCAAATAATCCAAATTTTGACATCATGCCTATTTACACTATCTTACCATGTTTGACAGTATCATACATAAAAAGAATCAATTTTTGATTCCCTTCACCAACACACAATACAAAATATAGACGTAGAGAATTGTATGAAAGAAAAAAAGGACTATAATTACAGTATTGCATGAGCAGAAAAGCCATTGAGATTTTAGAAACCTCTGACCCTGGTAAAAGTAGTAGCAGAAGAAGAGTGTATAACATTCAGGAAATACCTGGGTCTTTATAAGGGGATGGAACCAAAGGATAAGGTTTACCACTGTGGTGATGATGGTCATCATGAAGAAGTTTTGGTCTTGGAGTCACAATAGGACCTACATAAGAAAACTAATTCTTAGTCTCGTAGTAAACATGAAGTATAATGACTTGTTGAAAAATATGACAGCTTACCTTGAGACAGAGATTGCCAAGAAGGTTTAAGTAACAATGTTTTAGCTTGTTCAGATGAAGCAAATAGGACATTCATAGAAAGCGAGTTCACTGCAAAAAAATAACCTATCACAGTGCTATAGATAGCAGCATAGTTAAATTTGCAGAGAACGTCAAAAGGAATCTCTTAAAATCATTTAAAAATAAATGAATTAGTCACACTCCTTCTCAAGTAGCCACCTCTGCCTAGTAGGCAAAAGACTTTCGTTTCCATTTAAAATCCTTTCCATGAATTCCAAAGTCATTTGATTTGAACTGGAGCTCAAGAATAAAGTAGCATAGGATTCATTTAGAAAAAAATCTATCCAATATTGGAAGTATTTTATACTACCATCTTATTTAATTTAATCTGGATTTAGTATTTTTCATGATCAAGAGCCTATACATTATGGCATATCCTCTAATTTCCTTTTCAATGCATTAATGGAAATATAATCAAGTATTAAATCTCCAACTGTCAGGTACACAACCAACAAGATGGTAAATGATCACAAAACACACCTATGAAAGGAATTTAGATAAATAACTGGAAGATCAAGGTGGCCTTCTCTAAGAAAATTGAATAAAACATGAGAGTATGAGACATAATTACAACCAATTTTAAGAAACTTAAATAAGAATACAAGAAGAAAATGAGAAAGTTTGTTCATAGGCAAATCTAATAATTTAAAATATATTCTGTTCAACAGCCACTGAATTACAGTTCCATCATTAAATACTCCAAAAGATGAAGCATTTTAAACATCATGTAACCATTGTCAAAAGATTAACTTATAATAGACTCGACATTCGAAAGGATTAGTGTTATTGAATACAAAGATATAAAACAATAGATTTCCTACATTAATTCACATTTAAATTTTCAAGTTTCCAGTGCTAAGTCATTGGTCTGCATAAAACACTACAGGGCAGATGTTAGCGAATGCATTTGTCAACTAATACTTCTTTGACTGACAAAGGTTGGTAGAGGCACATGACCGGAGAAGGAGGAAATTGTATGTTGACAAAGAAAAATGAGCCAAAATACAATGTGTCCTGGGCTTCACTAAAGAATAGCAGACACTATTTCATGTTCAACTGCACAGCAGATTCTGACACATCAACACAGACTTACAAGGCACACGCACACAACAGATCCCACATGTATAAGTCTTCTCCTAAAATTCCTAAATGAAAAAATAATACAAGGTGAACACATGCCCCATTAAGACAAAAACCACAAAAGACCGTCGCAATATGTCTTAGACCAAATTAGAATTCAAATGGAATCCCTGCCCCAGAATGTATGACATTACATTCAGATCAATTTTCTCTAGAGAGAATGCCAGAGTTGCAAATGAAAACATTGAATTTGGAAATGAATTTATTTTTCTAAATATCTAATGCAGCAACATCGAACTGGTTTCAACTGGATACAGTCAGCTACATTCACCAAACCATAATGTTCCGTTGTGAATCATGGCTGCCTATTGACAAAAAATATTGCCCTTGCAATTCTTCTTAATGGTTTCACCTATAATTTTTCTCGGTCTTCTTCTACCTCTAGCAATAGGTAATTAGGGATACTCTCCATCTAATCTACTCTTCTAACTAGGCTTTACTTATGTTATGCACATGCACCCAATGATCCAACCACCTAAGCTGAGATGCTACCTTTTTTCAGCAACAGATGTATAGGCCAAATTCTCTCTAATGCATTCATCTTTAATCCTATCTCATGTCCCCTCTTCCAACTTAACATCTCATGGCTACTACGTCGGTTTTATTCTCTTGTAGGATTTGCACTGGCCAAGAATCAATTCCATGTAACAATGCAGGTCCCATAACAGGTACTTAATATATAACTAAATAGAATCCAACGAGTAGGCATAAACAGTGATTTCATTTTAGTCTGGTCTATGAGAAGCATGCTAGAAATACTCTGTGACAAATTCTCAGATTAGTGGATGAAGAAGAAGCCAATGTGATGAGAGATGGAAAATGAGCAGTAGGACCAGATAGAAGTGTAGTAGAATGCAGTCATAACATTAAAATACTCAATGATGTCCGCATGTAAGCCAACCCACACAGACCAAACTACTCTATTTACAAACATAGGCAACATTCAATATTCCCAGCAAAGCCTCATGAAAGAATTAGGTTTCATATATGAGGAGCAAGTATTACCTAGAACTACCGAATAATTAAATTATACAGCTGCACATCCAGTCTAACAAGAACTACATGTAAACACTAGAAAGCTGCTCAAGACAGAATAATCAAGAAGAAAAAAATTGACCAAAAGTTTGAAGAAACTAACTAATTATTAAACAAAACATGAACTCCCCAGTTAATCAATAGTCATAATAACTTTCTGCTACAGTTTAGGTGCTGTCAACATCAACCCATTCAACGACCATCGATAGCGAAAATGCACTGGGTAACTTATATTACAATTCACCAATTTCATTGTCTGCCACATGTTAGCTAATGTGCAAATGTTAGCTTGACATGTTACGGCTCAACCTCAACAAATTAATTCCTCAATCTTCATAGATTTCCTTCCACTGTTATACACTCTCCCTGGTGTAACATTCAAAGACCCTGAAAAATTGAAAACCAACCTCCCCAAGAAATTTCACGCGACAGAAAACGATAAAAGCTCGTGAAATCGTTGTATTCATGAGAGGAAAATAGTAGCAGCATGCGAATTGAGCAGCGTAAACAACAGGAAGAAATCATAGTGATTGATACCTTGGAAAGAGAGAATCAACAAATGAAGGAGAGCAAGGATGAACACGGAGGAGGTTGACATCAAAATCATCGTCAGTAATTGAACTCGCAGAAAGTCTTTATCGTCCAGCAGTTACAGTGTACACAGCAGCGGCATTGGAGTGCGTAAGGATGTCGAAGGAAGCATCAGCATGTGAATTGGAAAACCTAGAGGAGAGAGAAGAACGTAGAAGACGACGGTGGATTGAGGAATGCGAGCAAAAATTTGAGAGCACCGATAACACGCCGCATGTATGAAGAAGAAGAAGATTGTTGAGGAAGAAAGGTAGAAAGAGAAATTTGAGAGAAAGAAAAATGGTGGAAGAGAAGAGAAGAGAAGAGAATTTTGTTGAAATGGTGAGTGAATGAGTGAGTTTATGCAATTGACGAGAGTTGATGGAGTAACACCGAGTTTGTGTTGTGTTGTGAGTGAGTGTTGGAGCCATAAACAACAGATGGAAAGCCGTTTCATGGCCTATTTGAAACAGTTGTACTTTTCTTCATAGGGTGACGCAATTCCCTAGAGAGAAGTGATCCAATATGACGCGGCATCATGGAAGAAGGTGGGCCTCTTTTTTCTCAACTCAAATGCATCCTTTTCATCTGATTAATCAAATCAAAATGCTCCCAATTACGAAACCATATGCTGTTCTTCCTGGTTTTGGCATTTTTTAGAGTTTTTTAATATTATTTTCGAAGAAAATATTAATTACTCTTTAAAGCCCTTGTCTTTATCCTTTCATCTTTTGTATTAATTTTATAATAATTGTTTAAGTTTTTTTTCTCTAACTAAAATAATTTCATTTAATATTTTTCATTGATTTGTAAATTTTCTGTTTTTTCGTTTTTTATTTTAATGTTTATTTTTTTTCTCTGCTATTAGAACTATTTCCGCTCTCCTTACATTTAAAAAATTTTATTTCATTTTGACAGGTAAAAAATATACATAAAGAAATAAAGTTTTATAAAGATACAGATGAAATAATTAATTTATATGTGTGCATTTATTATTATTATTTAAAATGATTGAAAAAATATATAAATATTTTATTAAAAGGTATAATTACTGATTTAGTATTCCAACATTTTGGTTAAGTTCAATTTGGTTCTCATACTTTTGGTTTGTTCAATTTAGTATCCTAATTAACTAAAAAAATTCAATTTGGTCTTCTCCGTTAGGTTGGAGTTAACACCGTGTCCGTCCAGGACACGTGTCAAGCCGTGAAATTTTTATTTATTTTTTTATTTTAAAAAAAAAAATATTTTAAAATTTTTAATTTTTTTTCAAAAAATTTAAAAACTCTTACGTGTCAGTTTACATCGTGCCACATGGCAGCTTACAATCATCACACATGGCAATGATAATAGTTGTTTTCAATTTAGTCCTTTATTTAAAAATTTTTGGTTCAAATTAGTACCCCAATTTTTTAAAATGATCTAATTTCGTCCTCTCCAATTTGAGACCAAATTAGTAAATAAGCTTAACTACAACTTATATATACATGTTACAATAATTTTTCCTAATATATACATCAAATCATTTTACCTAAATACTTAAATTATTTTATTTTTTACATTTTTTACTTTTGTAATTTTTTACACATGAAATTTTTTACATTTGTAAAAAATAAAATAATTTGAAGATTTAGGTGTAGTGATTTGATGTATAAATTCAAAACAATTATTTTAACATGTATATATAAGTTATAATTAAACTTAGTTACTAATTTGGTCTCAAATTGGAAAGGACAAAATTGAATCATTTTAAAAATTTGGGTACTAAATTGAACCAAAAATTTTATATAGACTAAATTGAAAACAACTATTACCATTGCCACGTGTCATGATTGTAAGCTGTCAGGTGGCATGACAATAAACTGACACGTGGTAGTTTTTAAATTTTTTTTTTAAAATAATTAAAAAATAAAAAATTTCACGACTTGACACGTGTCCTATACGGACACGTTGTTAACTCCAACTTAACGGAGATGACCAAATTGAATCTTTTTAGATAATTTGGGTACTAAATTGAACAAACCAAAAGTATGGGATCAAATTGAACTTAACCAAAAAGTTGGGGTATCAAATCAGTAATTATATCTTATTAAAAAACTATTTTACTTCTTTAGAACTAAATTAAAATAGCACTTAATAAAGAATGAATATTATTATTGTTTATTATCATTATTAAAATATAATACAAATTATCTATTGCCAATAGTGAACTACAAAATTTATTTATTACACAAGTGCGGTTTTAAGGGAGCTTTAACTACACAACTAAAATTGGATCATAGAAAAGAATACTATTATGGTAAAATAGTTAAAAATATTTTAAGCAATTTTTTTTAAAATAATTAGATTACAAAAGTTAATTATCCTTTTATTTCACTTTTTATATGTTAATTTTTTTAAGACTTAATTATATTTTGAGTCTTTTATAAATTTGGAAATTTTCAATTAATTATCTACTTAAGTTTTATAGACCATTAATTCTTTGAAATTTTAAAACTTTTCAATCAAGTCTATGTAGTAAGGTGTTGTTATTAACTATGTGGCCATTGATGACGAGATTGTAACACCCCAAAAGTATAGGAAAATTCTATTTATAGGTTGCATACATAATAAATATTAAGTAAAATTGAACAAGTAAACATGAGAAATGCTTAACCATACCCAAGATTTAATTACAATCCTTTTGTAGAGTTTATAAAAAGAAGTTAATTTCTACACAATTCAAAATCAAAATAAGGACTATTATTACACACTACAAAGTATATTCATATATGCACAAAACTACTCTTCAAGGCTCTCACTAATAAACCATCCCTACTACCTAGTCTCATTGTCACCTGCAACCCTGCTCATGCCCTAACGACGATCAACACAAAAAGAAGGGTAACTTAATTATAATTTTAAACATTAATTCTAGAATTAATATCACACCCTATACATATAACATGCAAACATTTAAACTAGACATACATTCAATTCAAGAAACGAGATTTAATAAAAGAAGCACAGACATAAGCATTCTACACTCAATATCTAAATGTATGCATTGACTTTGACATAAGTATTGCACCTGTCATAAAAAGATTGTGTGAAGTTGTTTCTTAGTTGTTTCGTCATTTCTAAGTAGATGTCTTTCTAAGCCAAGTTATCTCTTACTTGTGGACAAGCAAGGTTTTAAGTTTGGAAGATTTTAATTACATTGATTTTACCTACTTTTGTGTATTTATTTTTGTAAATAAAATCAACTCCTTTATAGCTTTTATTTTGTTTAATCCTCAAGTTTATCTTGTTTTGATGTTTTCTTGTGTTTTAGTTATTTTATGCTTGTTTTACCCCTAATCTCCATTTAAGTGTTTGAAATAAGTGAATAAAAATTAATTTTTGTGGAGGAAAACGAGTTAGAACTCAGGGGAGCATGATTGGATGATTACAAGATGATTTTGAGGAAAATACCCATGTCGGGTGCCAAAGGAATCACGCCTAGCATTGCGAACACATAGCACACAATGTTGCAAAGGAACCCAACGTCGAGCAGTACAAGAAGGGCGTCATGCACCACATGCAGCATGAAAAGGTGACGCCAAGCAGTTCATGGCAGCACTAGGCAGTGGCTAATCGACATCTAGTGATGGCGGTATTAGGCTATCAATATGGGGTATTATTTCATGTCTTTCGTGAGGGTTTGGGGATTCTCTCACTCCCACACTTTCTCTCCACCTTGTGCGACTAGGAGACGCCTTAGGAATTTTCCAAGGGTGATGGGAAACACTCTTTTCTCCTCCTTGGGTTTAAATCTTCATCCATGATGTATTTCCTCCTTGGATTTGATGAGGGAAAGGACTTGTAGATTGGAGGTGCAAATGCAAAAGGGATGCACGATTGGAGCTTGATGTAGCTGCTAGGTGCCTTGGGAAAGTGTCTTTTTCTTCTATTTGGTTTTAATTTCTTCCTTGTCTCTTCAATTTCTAAATCCTAAGTTCTCCACCATGGAAAGCAAACCTATTTGTTGATATTAGATGTAATACATTAACTTCTTGTGTATTTTATGATATTAATACATATTCTTTTCCATTTCTAGGTTAGTATTTGGTTTCTATGTTTAATGCTTGTTGTGGCTTGATCACCCATGGCTTGATTGTTGGTTCTTGAGGTGTTAGAAAATACCTTTTATAACCCAGAACTAAAACTAAATACCTAATGGAGATCGTATGAAGGGATAAAACGTGATTAATTAGTAATCATAAAACTCTTGACCTTGAGACATGGTTTACTCATTGGGGATTCAAGAATTGGAACTTAATGAGTAATTATAGGCTCACAATCTTTAGGGATGATATTTGAGTAAGTTTGTGAGTTGATTTTGAATTTAAATTATTATTAAGATGATTGAGAATGCAAGAGAATGAAGTGGTTGAAGTCTAATTTTGTCAATTGTAAATACACTATTTTAATTTCAGTCGCACAACAATTGTTTGATAAAATATCAAAAATATTTTTTATGTATATTTGTGAATTGCAATAGTTACCATGTGTGCACAAGTCACTAATGGAGAGAACAATAAAATACTTATTACTTGCTGTCAACACCCAATTTTGTCCAGATGACTAAATAATAATTAAAATAAAATAAAAATATTTTTTATAATAATAATCTTATTTTTCTTATTTTCTAGACAACTAATTTAAATATATAATAAAACATATCTAAACTTTTTTTTAAATAGAAAAGTAAACGAAATAGAAAAAAAATAAGAAAATGAATTTTATAATGAAAATAAGTTTTTAAAAGATAAACACAAAAAGAAAAACATAAAAATAATTATTAAGAATAAGAATTAAAAAAAAGATTTTTATAATAAAAAAATAATAATAAATTAAAATAGAAAAACAGTTTTTAAATAATCAAAATAGTTTTATAAAATATATTTGAATTTATAAAAAAATGAAAAAAAATAACGGTACAAAAAACTATAAAAATATTATTTTAAAAAAATATATTAGACTAATAAGTATATAAATAAAAAAATAATAAATAAATAAATAAATATATATATATATATATATATATATATATATATAGTTTCTACTAAACAAAGAAATAAATTGAAATTAGGAAAAATAAGAAAAGTTATTTTTTCAAAATAATTTGTTATATGGTATCGTTACTCAACTACATCCTCTTTATACTCCCACAATCTAGATTATCTCTCCATTTCTCTGCATCCTCTTTATACTCCTACAATCTAGATTATCTCTCCATTTCTCTCAATCTCCGCACACAGTTAATATCTTAGACAATGCTAAAAAAATAGAAAAAGGTCTTAGGATCTCATGGTCTCTTACGTTCGTCCCTCAAGCTCTTTTTCTTTCTTTTCTCAACTTCATTTAATAGAGGTTTTTTTCACACGATACATAACTAGATTTTTCTCCTTTATCCACTGTCATCTTCTTCCCAAGGTCAAAAAGATCCTTTTTGGATCTCACTCTCATCACCCTTCATTAACGATCATTCTAGAAGAACTCACACCAAGGGATCACACACCACGATACCAAACACAAAGAAAAAGCACCTGAAAAATACTTCTTGGAGAGGCAAAGCCACCTAAAACATAGAGCTTTGAGAACATAAAAGAGAGGTACACTTGCAAACATTGTTTTGATTTTGAAAAGCAAAAATCATCACACAGGTGTGAAAATAATCTAGGTTTTTTTCCTCCTTTTATATTTACTTGTGATATTTATTATGAGATCATAGCACCGAACATATTGATTGTTTTTTTTCTCTCTTTTCCTTCTCTTACACTAAAGCTCGAACTCGTCATGGCATTGTATGTGCATGTTCTAACTATCATTGTTTTTATGAAATTGTCTCTTATAATATGGGTTTGTTATGTCAAAAGAAATGGTTGGTTGTGTAATATAAGGATTTGGGATGGGCTTTATTGCCATTAATATTAGATGCAAGTTGCATATGTTTTGTTGGCATAAAAGGTGTCAAAGAAACATAAACCTTATATGTATATATAAATCTCTGCATTTGAAAGCTTTTTTTGGTACATTAATTTATTAATCAAAATCTTTTATACTTCTTCCTTAATTTGTATCGGAATGCGAGTGTTGATTTTAATGGCTAATATCATATGTTGCTTGTATTGGATGTTTCAAAATAACGCACAAGATACACACTAAACATGAATATTGGAATAAAAAATTTTGAGATAGCTATTGAATAATAAATATGTCTACGCATTAACTGAGAAAATTTTATTTTTGTTTGGTGATATTCTTTTCTAAAAGAGATATATAATATTTTAAAAAAATTATCAATTATTTTTTTTATAGATATATTGCATGACATTAATTATCCTTTTGAACCTCGAATTTGCTTGATAATTAAAATTTCAAAATTCTCATTAATTATCATGTTGAGTCTTAGACTTGCTTGATAATTAAAATCTTTCAAAATATTTTCATAACATTAATTATCATGTCAAGTCTCAAACT
>Ga0209389_1003876_pt1 | contig 12239 bp, 4 predicted proteins | sample CowpearedBW_FD_187526 | JGI IMG/M metagenome (GOLD analysis project Ga0209389, IMG submission 187526) | Root nodule microbial communities of legume samples collected from California, USA - Cow pea red BW (SPAdes) (version 2) | ecosystem: Host-associated > Plants > Roots > Nodule | place: USA... | reverse complement strand
TAAAATGAAAAAAAAAAAAAAACAAAGAAAGTAGTGCTAATTTAAAGTTCTTAGGCATCCAACTTTGGCCAATACCTAATTTAGTGAAAACATGGAAAAAGTTATTGAAGAAGGTTGGTGTGATTCATGCTCATGTGAATTTTCGAGATCAATATTGACCGTATTCACCTACATATTAGTGAAGCAAGAAAACTCATTAAATTGGAGATTGGAACAACATTTTTCTAGTTGAAAGTTTGATGAGACTAAAAAGATGTTTCAAAAAAAGAAAGGATTTGAATCTCTGGTAAAACTACGTATACAATCCAGTGGTCGAAGAAACCGTCACATCCAAATCTATGAAGTAATTATTATTATTATTATTATTATTATTATTATTATTATTATTATTATTATTATTATTATGTTAAATATGAATACTTCATAGATGAAATTAAGTATTTATAGACCTTTGAAATCTATGAAAAAAAAAAGATACATGTATTAAATTGATATCCTTATAATGATAATCAATTATTATATTATAAACTGAAAATATTTTGATAATATAATCAAATATGATAATAAGATATTATATTATAAAATATTAATTATAAATATCTTAATAATATAATCGAAAATGATAATAAATTATTATATTAAAAAAATACTATATATATATTGATAATATAAAGTAATATGATAATATGTTATTATATCTCTAAGATATTTATCAAAAGATATTAACTATAAAAATTAAAAAATATTTCATAATATTTTGGGAGAATGTACAATCCTAAAAGTATTTAAATATTTTTTTATAATTTATTGTAGATAATTTTTATTTATTCTAAAGATAATTTTTTTGATATAGATAGTTATTTTAATTTTAAAAAGTAATCACTTAAAAGTAAAACTACTAAAACAATTATTTTTAATTTAAAAAATTTATATTGATAGAGAAAAATTAGAAATATCTAAGGAAAAATCTCCTTTATATAATAAGATAGACTATAGATAATAAAAATATTAAATCTAAACAATATAATGATATAACATCACTTTTACTGATAATCTTTTATAATATTAAATAAATTTTAAAAATAAAATGAAATAATAAATTAAAAGATATATAGTCAATCTCTTGAAAATATCTTTGATCATATATTAAGGATTTGTTTGTTAAATAAGGAATTATTTGTTATAAGATAAATTATTTGGTAACAAGATTTGATTGTGATTTTGTAATATTTGTTAACTGATAATATTCCAAAGAGTGACCTTATAAATAGTCATTATACTTGGAAAAGCAAGAGACAACCATAGTTACTCCGCTCTACTTTAATTCTCTGAAAAAGGTTTCATTTTTCTCTTGCAAAATCTATAACCCCTTTCAAATATAGGTTACAATTTTCAGAGTCTCTCTCAAGTTTCTTGGTGGATTCTTATTTGAAAGTTATTTGAAAGGCTCAAGGGGAGATTTATTATTCGACATCACCAACAACAAGTATGTTTACACCACTTAATTTTGTTTGATTTTTGTAGTATAAAGTAATATATAGCTATGATTTTACTCTAGAATTTTAGGTTGTGTATTATAATATAAAATTGATTTTTATTAAGTTAAAGATACATTTTTTATGTTTTATTAGCAGTTGTTTTCTTATACTTGATGATATTGTTTCATTGTTATAGTTGTGTTCATCAGATCTATACAATTTATTAGATTTATGATAGTAACATTTTTTAAATCTATTGTAGTAATGTTTCCTATATGTAACACTAGGGTTTTTAGATGACGTTTGTCATATATGTGACACCGACGTTTTTCATATTTGTAATCTTTATAAGATTTATAATACTATTATATATCATATTTGTAAATACCACATTTCTCATATTTGTAGGAAGAGTGATGTTTTGTTGCCCTTTCAAAATAAAAAGTATTTATGTCCTTTTATGTGGATCCAACAAGAAATATGTCATGCAAAATTATTTTAGTTGGCAATCTAACTTTATTTAGTCATGCAAGATGAAGAGACTAGGTGTCACCACTCACCTTCAACAGTGGCTTCACACTTCTTCAAGATGGGATGATAGTCACAATGTAGTTGCAAGGTGGTGGCAGAGATGAGTGGTTAATCTTCATTATGATTGTCAATTAAAGCAATGTTACATGACATGTTTTCATTGGATCCACGTGGAAGGAAATCAAATCCCCTTCTTTTAAAAGGACACCAAGAATGCCCTTGCAACAATATTGTTTTTAAAATCAGAAACATTATTTATATCTACAATAATAATGTTTCTAAGACATGTAGCAACAATGTTTCTAGCAACATTTCTAATATATGTACCACATATCCACAATATCCCACAATTTAATCTCTCATTCTTTGTATTTTAAGGTGTTTCTTGAGAAAATACGAAGATTGTTGTGGAGAAATACTATATCTTTTACCCTTTTAGGTGTCATCTTATTTCTTTTCAAAGACTCTATAAAAGATTAGGTACTATAATTTCTTTCACAATAAAAAGATGAACATGATTGTCTAAGTAGTTTAACAACCATCTTATAAAGTGTTGGTGCATGAGGTCCATGAATAATCACCATAATTTTGTATCCATTTTATCTCTATCCCCTAGTCAACATCTGCAAAACTTTTTCTTTCATCTGAAAAGTTTGCAAACTCTATATTTATATGTTTCCTTACATCCACGTCATCAAAGTATCTCTTAAAACATTTATTTTTCTTTCATGGGTAAGTTCCACGTCTTGATGCGAGGTAAGTCTCTGTGAATATTCATCTAACTATTATGATTATAATATCTACAACATTGAAAATGTACAAACATAAATTAATGTAATATCATATTATAAATAAGTTGTACATAACAAAATATAATCCTAAAATAATTTAACAATACAATACCTTAGGTATAAAGAATAAGCTAAACAATGATGACATATGCTACTATTAATCCTACGATCAATTAATGTTGACTTTACTATCTCAAAAAAGGATGAATGTTCAACTTCTATATCTTCCTTTTGTGTTGGTATATGACTTTTCTCACATTTTCAATCATTGAATCCCACACTTCATATACTAAGTGAAGAATATTTGTATTCGTCTATTCTTCCAAGAACATCGTAAATAGGGGAGAAAAAGCAAATATACAATCAACTCTCATCTACCAACCATCAGCCAATAGAGTTTATTTCGCAAATTGTGCACTTTCCACATTATCCTCTTTGTAATAAGATCATTCATCACTAATAACAATCTCTTGGAGTCCTTTTCTCAAACTTCTAAACCTCTTAAGCATGACTATAGTTGAGGCAAATCTTAACATAACAACACAAAACAACTTCAATGAGTTGAAGCTATTGAAATCTTATTAAGAGTGCCCCTACAATAAAAATTTTAATAAAGGTAGCAACAACAAATTTTTTCTGATTTGCACAAATATTTTTCAATGCAAGATTTGTGGCATGCATTACACAAGGAGCACAATAGATTGAAGGAAATTTTAATTCTACAAACATACCAATTGCCTTACATACAACTGCATAATTAGTTATAATTGGTACCATATTTCTTGGTCCAACCTTTATAATTGTGTCTCTCATTTCTTTAGCAATAAATATTTGATCTTTATCTCATCAAATTCATCTACTGACTTTAAAAATAATGGTCCATTCTTAGTGATGGCAATAATTCTTTGATTCCATCACTAATAATAATTGTGACACCTTTCTAATTCCATGAGCTTATTATAGTTTTCAAAATTTTTTTACGTGACTTCTTTCTTTTAAAAGTAAATAAAAGTAGAGGATATCTCAATTTATATGTTGGTGATACACATTCACTAAAATTAGAAGTATTAGAAACACAAGAAAAAAAATGCACTTCTATAATAATGACTTCTTGCCAAATCAAATGTTAATTTTGAAGAACAAAACATCCCTGCAATTTCATAATCAAAAGTATTTGAAGCTTGAATATTGAAGAAGCTTGTAAATAACCTTTGACTTTTTGGGTTATAACATTGTTTTTTTCTTTTCCTTCATCAAGGGGTAGGGGGACCCTTTTTTTTTCTTTAAATTTTCGATCTTCAATTTTGATTCATTGAAGAAATTATATTTTCTATTTTCTTTGTCAAAGTGATGTTTGGACAAATTTTAACTCCAACTCCATAATTTTCTTTCAAAATTTCCTTTTTATTTTCTTCTCCCACTTCTTTTCTCTTCCTCTTTTTGTGTGATTCTTCTATAAATCAAATATATTATTTATAGTATTTTTACCACTTTGCTTCTCCTAAATCGGGTGTGATACGCATGTCCAAGGAGTAGAAAATGTCATCATTATTGTGTCCAATAAGAGAACAAGATGCAACCTCATGCTACATATCAAATACCGTGTTGTGCACACATTGATTACATGTTCATATCATAGATAAATTTGTAATGGGACAGTGTGACAACTTAGCCAAGAGCTTCTTAGATATAACTTTTCAAACTTATGATAATAGTGTAACATTTTTAAATTTTGCAACATGGCATTTTCTAATTTTGTAACATAGCATTTTCCAAATATAAAATATATTTTTCCCCAATTGATTTTGTATAGTGTTTCAATATCTATAACATTAGCATAGTATTTTCCATATCTAGAATAATAACATAATATATTATTTTATATATCTATACAATGACATTTTCTGAATTAAAAGGTATTATTTTTTATATGAATAGTTCTTGTCATGACGTTTCTCATCATAGTACGTAGTATTTAGTTGTAATATACTGATTTTCATATTTATATAAATATATTGTGAATAGTATTTTTCATATGCCTACTTTTATAGTATTTTTATTTGATTTTGTATGTTCATTATTGCATTTTTTCCTCTTTTAGTCACCCATGTATGAAATTTTTTTCCTTCAAATTGCAGAATAAGATTTGAGTTGGAAGAATTTGCTTTGAAATCTTTAGTGAGTCTTCTATCAAAGATTTCAGAATATAATGGACAAGATTGGCGTGATTTTGAATCATAATGAAAAATTTGTGGTACGTACTCTTGTAATTTTTATGTATTATATGGTATTTTGTATTTTGTAGTAGATAATTTATTTATACAACCTTAATAATACTTTATATAATTATGCAAAATGTTAGATGTATTATCTATCATTGAATGTTTTTTAAGTAGCCTATTCTTTATCATAACATACTTATTTATAAACAATTTTTTTTTATATTAAGTTTGGTTTCATAGTTATAATGTTTAATAACCGTAAAAGAAATTAAGGAGTGAATTAACTTTTACATGACTTTAATTAAAAGAAATTGTGACATCAAATTATAATCATATTTTGAAATACAATTTTATGATTTTTTTTTTCTTCTAAATTTATAAACACAATTTTATTTGAAGTCTACTCTCAATAACTTACTTTAATTTACTTGTTTTTTCAATTCATTAGAAATTAGTGTTTTAGTATATTACTTTTTTCTAATAAATTTTTAAATTGAATTCTTTTTTGGAAATGTACAATAGCACTAATTTGTTAGAATTTTTTCATCCCTTCAAAGTTTTGTTCTTCTTATTGAAACTTTGTTCTCCTATTACCAGAAGAGGAAATTTGACCAATATATGAGTTGTCATAAAAGTGTTGTCCATGAACAACATTGCACTAATAATAGTCAGTATTATCCTCACTTAGGTGTGTTTGATGCCTTCATTGAAGGGTCAAACCCAGTGAAACAACAATCTTTGAAACATTCTCGTAAATATTTGGTGACTACTAAGTATACCACAAGTATTGATACATCAATGAAGGAGAAATCAACTTTGAACTTTGCTAAAGCACTAGAACCATTGTTCAATGGGGATTTTGACAATTCAAATGAGACTTCACATTCTTCAAATTTAGAAAATGAATATATGGAGCTAAATCAAACACAAAACAAGTCATTATCAGAGGATAATGAGATTCTAAGGCCAGTTATTCCAATTGGACCTCGTTTTCAAGCTAAAGTTCCTAAGTGGGAAGGCACAACAAAAGTAAAATGTCATAATAATGATGACGATTTAAAGTGGTTAGGTGTTGAAGTTTGGCCAATGCCTAATATTAATGAAAACAACACAAAAGGTATTGGGGAAGAAAGGCCTGACTCATACTATTGTCAAGATTCAAGATCAGTTGAATGTGTTAAACTACACACTAAGGAAGTAAGAGAATTTTTGAAATCAGAGATTGGTGCAACATTTTCAAGTTTGAAGTTTAATGGAATGGGAGAAGAAGTTTCTGAATCATGGACATTAGAAGAGGATAAGAAATTTGAATATGTACTGAATTTAAATACATCTTCAAAGGCCAAAATTTTTTGGAAGCTTGCCATGAAGCACTTTCCATCAAAATCTTTGAAATGCTTGATAAATTACTATCATAATGTATACATCCCGAGACGTTTAAGCAAGGAGACTTGATCCATGCAGAAGTTGATAGAGATGGTGATCAAAATGATAACTTCAATGAAAAGGATGTATGAACAGGTATGATTATAATTCAATTTACAATATTATAGATAATAAATTTTATATTTGATATGTTCTTGGAAAGGAAGATGTGAGACGCTGTAGGTTCAATTCCCCCACTAATGAATACTAATAACTAACATTATTGATAAAAAGAAATCATTTTTATTTTAGTCTTTCATTCTTTTTTAATTTTTATAAATTTTGAAAAAGGTATTATTACACTACTAAAAATTCTTATATTACATGGGATTTTTCTTGCAAATTTGTTAAAAAAAATTGGAAGAAAATACTGTTATTTTTTTCTAAGAATCTTAATTGGCAGGTAATTTCTTCGTAGATAATTATTTCCTACAAAATTATAAAATTCATAAGTATTTCCTACAAAATTTGTTGTGAAAAATGTCTTGTACAAAATATTTTGTAAAAAAAATGGCATTTTCATAACAAAATTTATAAGTATTTTTTTCGAAAAAAACTTCAAAACAAAATTGACAAGAAATATGAGTTTTTTTAGTAATGTTATATATGTTTTATTTACATCATCACGTCAGAGGAATATAAACAATTTCTTATATCCACAAATGAATTGTTTGTATTGTTTGCTTATATGAATATTCTTTGAATTTATTTTAACGTTTATATTGCTTTGGTTGTAATATTTAAATTATATACATAATTATGATTTACGATGACTTGGAAATCTCTAATTATTATAATTTTGGTGCACCATGTCTTATTTACAGGCAGGAGGTTTTTATCACTTTATAATAGACGAAGGCTTTAAATTTGACAAAGCAACCTCTAGATAACGAATATATAGTTTTTTGTAAGTAAACTTTCTTTAAGGCACTTTATTAGTAAGGGTAAGATTTCATATTACATATGTTCGGAATCTAAGTATAAGTCTAAGTCTCACATTGAGTAAAAATGAGAAAGTTGCGTATTATATAAGGATGAAGATTCATAAACCTATTGTCTTATGGTTTTGGTTTGAGAGTGATGTCAATTCTTTATGTGGTTAGACTTATGTCTTATAGGTATTGTATCTCCGAAGTGATTCTCTCGAATGAGCTAACACTATACTACTAGTCAACTTTGAGTATGATGTTCCTTTCTTTGTATTTAATATATTATTAAAATTTTAGATGGTTTTTAATTTTTTTTCTATATTTCTCTTTAATTTACTTATTAGCTATGATTAGGGATGCCAAAAATATTCGAACCCGCGGATATTTGTGGATAAAATATGCGATGGGTAGTTAGTACCTGTAGGTATTTATTATCCGCGGGTAGCGGGTAGCAAGTATTTTAATACCCACTTATAAATGGGTCGGGTACGGGTATCATACTATCTGTACTCGCGGGTACTTGTTACCCGTAAAACATTAAAATTAAAATTAAATTTATATTTTATTAAGTTAAATTTAATTAAAATTATATTTTATTAGGTTAAATTTAATTAAAATTAAAATTAAAATTTAATTTAATTTAATTATAATTTATTTTATTTTCATAATTTCATATTAAAAAATTTATAAAATATTTGTGGGTATACGGGTATCCACGGGTACCCGCGAGTTTTAAACAATTCGCGGATATTTTTTAAGTGGGTACCCGGCGGGTAATCGGACGGGTAACGATCGGATTTTTTTTTTTGTGAGTCGAGTTGCGGGTAGGCACTATCCGTACCCGACCAGACCCGTTGCCATCCTTGGCTATGATGCACCAATACTTTAACCTGGGTCATGTATTTGAATCTGACACGTATCATGTTCGATATTTTAGGATACTTTAACGATATTTATTAGTGAAGTATATAATTTATAAAGTAGTAGTACACTATAATAAAATCTTTGAATAATGACCAATTTTAGTGACAAGAAATAATTAGTCACTATATAGTGACTAAATTGACAACTAAAATAGTTTCAAAAAATTATAATTGGTCTCTAAGTTGATTATTAAAATAGTTTCAATGATGAATTGATTTTTAAATTGGTCACTGACATTAACTACAAGGTTTTGACTACCAAAATAATTGGTCTCTAATTAAAAATTTTGGATTCACACATTAACAATCATATATTTATTATGTTTGTAAGATTTATTGTACATTTTTCATTGTTCATATATCATGTATCTATCACGTATCGTATCCTATTATTTTGAAAATAAATGTATTGACGTATCTGATACGTGTCGTATCTGATACACGTATCGTATTTGTGTATCATAGCTTATTAGGAGTTAATAATCTATATTATTTTTTAATTATTAAAACAGATAGGATCTAAGTTCAATTTTGCAAATAAAGTTGTGGCTTAGTAATAAACATTCAATCTAAATATTGGTATTAGAGTTATAAGGTTATAAACTAGATTTTTGGTGGATAATTTTTGAGCGGATTATTGTGTTTTGCATCATTATTTTTCATAATATAAGTGCAATGAATCAAGTTAAATTAAATTATAGTGTTTGAATTGCTACATTAAAATAAAGTTGTTCAATAACTATTAGTCATGACTTTTTATCTGATATTAAATCTCGAATCTAATAATTAGTATTGTACAATGAAACCAGTTCATGAGTTAGTTCTCTATCGAATCTGATATTGAATGGCAAAAGTATGAGTTAGTTCTATATTTATTTTGTGTTGACTTTTGGTAATTGTTGTTTTCATGTGAACAATCATTTAAACTACTTTGTTCGCCTATTTTGTCACTCTTTGCTCGATTTCATAGTTTCCACTTCAATTGAAAAATAAGCTCCACGATATTTGATTCTATCAATGTATTTATGGGATTTTTTGACGATATTTTTCTCCTTCAAGATGAGGTAGTGATGTGGGAGAAATTCTCAAATGACCAAAAATATCATAAGAATCACGTTAATACATTGCAATGATATGGTGTGGAATCAGGAAGTTGTGAAAAATGTAATTTGTTGAGAATATCTTTGTTTATTTTAGTAGAGTTTCAAAATAAATTATTTCAAGAGAAAAAGAAAAAAGGAATTGTCTTATGAAAGTGATGAAAGAAAACATGGTTAGAAAAGTTGCTCTTTTTCTATCATTCTAGATCACTAACATAATTGTAAATTCAATCAAATCATAAGTTACAAGTTTCTTGTAAACAGCGAAGAATTCTTTTGCCAACAAAAAAAAATGTAAAAGTTAAATTTTTCATGTATCCCCTAATCAAAGTCACATATATAATACACAATGTTTGACCTAATTGTAATAGGATACATTAGGTTCTATGGTGAAAATGATGGACAGTTACAAGAAGAGGACTATACTATATATCACCATTAGTAAAGATGCTTGTGAAATATGAAATCCTATTAAAGGTGTTATTATTGTTGTAAAAATCAGCTCAAATATACTTTTTCCTCTAAAAAGTGAAAACACTCAATCTAGTTGAATGGCTAGAGGAAAATATCCTTCTTGAGTTTCACGTTATCGTTATACACATTTGAATTTTATGAGAAGTGTGTGAGGTGGAGTTTGTGAGAGATTTTGTGAGGAAAGTGTATGAGAAGGGTTTAAATATATAATCGAAAAGGATAATGATATTTTGACTATTTTTTTTAATCCATTTTTAATTTATCATTCTAATCATTTTTAGATCATCATACCACACTACTACAACAAATAAAATCAACAAATAAAATCAAAATAAACGATTGAAGAGTGATTATAATAGTGAATTTAAAGTAGGTTAAAAGATCATTATTTATGTATAATTTAATATGGACACTCTTTAATGCAAATATTGTTTTATTTTGTAATATATTATTGTATTTATAAGAATAGAAATATAACAAAAAATTGAAGTTAAAACATATTAATAATGTTTTTGTCCGTTCACCGATTTCATTCAATTTATTTTAACAAATATTAAGCCAATGTAGTAAGAATTAAGTACACAGTTTTCTACTACATGGTATAAGTCGTTAATTAGAGATTGTTACGAATTAGAAATTACATTTATTAATTTTTATTTTTAAATTATAAGTGATATAGTTTCGGACATACCTATGATATTTGTAAATCATATAATATAATAGAATAAAAAATATAAATGATGATATTTGCATCTGATTATTTTTGTAAGACTAATTTTCTGGAAAATGGTATTATTTAAATGAAAAAAATTACAATGTTTTAGAGATAAATGACACCAACATTTCAAGAAAATGTTTCATTAATAATCGAGATAAATGAAACCAACATTTCAAGAAAATGCTTCATTAACAACCAATTTAGTGATTAAAAGTTCTTAGTCACTATAGTGACCAATTTATATACTAATTTACAAAATAAAAAATTATTTGTTATTAAAATAGTCAATATTATGAACAAATAGTTATAATTGATCTCTAAATTGATTTCTAAAATTTAGCTACCAAAGAAAATTGAACAATGTTATGAAATAAAGCGAATAACAGATAAAATAATATATAATAGAGAATGAGATAATAGGGAGCAACTCATAAGTATATTATTATTGATAGGAAGAGTCCTATTTATATATACAACATGTAATCCAAGGAAACAAATCAACTTATTTAATACAAATATTTACATAAAGAGTAATGAATCATATGAGTATCAATCATATGAGTAAACGTATCAAATCAATGGACAATCATTAATTCATAAGACTTCCCCTTGAGTGTCCATTGATAAAAGAATATGCCTCGTTAAAACCTTACTAAGAAAAACCCTTTGGGATAAAAAAAAGCCCTAGTGAAGGAAAAAGAGTACAACATTCTGTATTCTTTAATACAATATTGTTCATCACACATTATATTTCTCCCCCTCATGTAAACTTACATCATTAAGGTGACGAGTCCGAACTTGTGAATCATTTTCTCAAAAGTTCTTATTGGCAAAATCTTTATAAATAGACTTGCCATATTTTCACATGAATGAATTTTTGGATATCTATATCATCCTTTCAATTGAACAATACACTATTATCTTCATATATGGTTGTTGATTCCATCTTTGTCGAGATAGTCATAAGTTTCTTGCACATGTTGAATTATAGACCTTAATCAAACATATTCACAACTTTCCTCGTAATTTTGTATGATTAGAGGATGTTGCTACTATGATTTGTTTCATATACCTTCATGAAACCATTGTGCTACCACATGTGAACAAACATCTTGTTTGTGATCAACCATTGTTACATTGTGAGAATATGTAAAATAACATGCATATACATAACCCATTGGTCTAAATCTGAATCATTTGGATGGAATAAGCTCATATTCGTAGTACCCTTAAAGTAACGAAGTATATGTTTTACTCCAAACCATTTTCTTCTTGTAGTTGAAGAACAATATCTTGCTTAAAAAATTTATAGCAAATGCAATATTAGATCGAGTATAATTAGTAAGATACATCAATGTTTCTATGACACTAAGATATGATGCTTTTGGACTAAGAAGATCTTCATCATTTTGTTGAGGTGTAAGAAGAGTCTTTTGTCAACATCTAACGACCTCACAACTATTAGAGTGCATAATGGACATGACTTGTCTATTTAGAACATTTTAAGCACCTTAATTATATAAGCCTCTCGCCATATAAAAACACCTTTATTTAAATACTTAATTTCTAATTTCAAATAAGACTTTGCTCTTCAAAGATCATTCATCTCAAATTATTTCTTTGAGTAATCAATTGTCTTTCTAAGCTC
>Ga0209389_1003874_pt1 | contig 12240 bp, 12 predicted proteins | sample CowpearedBW_FD_187526 | JGI IMG/M metagenome (GOLD analysis project Ga0209389, IMG submission 187526) | Root nodule microbial communities of legume samples collected from California, USA - Cow pea red BW (SPAdes) (version 2) | ecosystem: Host-associated > Plants > Roots > Nodule | place: USA... | reverse complement strand
GTAAATTAAAAATATTGAAAATAATAGTAAAAAGTACTATTAAATCTTTATTTTTAGATTTTAGTTTTCAAAAAATATTTGTAATTTAGGTTTTAAAGTATGACAGTATTGAGTTATTTTAAAAGATGTTAAGAGTTATTTTATGAAAATTTATGATATTTATTTTAACTAAGATGTTATAAAAATCAGATTTTGCATCTCAAAATTATTCCACGCTCTTATAAATAAACCCCTTCTTCCTCCCTTTTTCTCCATACCCACCCACCACCACCACCACCCACACATTCTTCACGCGCCACCGCATTCATATCCCCGGAGATCCATCCTTTGCATGGCAGTGAGCTTTCTGGCGCGCGATGTATCGGACCTCTGCCTTGGGAAGCCGCCGCTGAGGTCGCTGTCCACCGCCGCCACCGTCGCCGACGCCTTGGCCGTGCTGAAAAACTCCGACGAGAGTTTCATCAGCGTGTGGCTCTGCTGTGAGCACGAGAAGGAGAAGGAACAGTGCAGATGTGTAGGGAAAGTGTGCATGGTTGATGTTATCTGCTACCTTTGCAAAGAGGACAATCTCTTGTCTCCTTCTTCTGCTCTTAACCAACCCATTTCTGTGATTCTCCCTAAGGATTGCTCTCTCGTTGTTCATCTTCAACCTTCTTCTAGGTGCTCCCCTTTTTCTCTTTCCATTTTCAACAAACATTCGACATAAATATGGACACACTTTGATACTATTATTCCTTCAATTAATTTTATTAGTGTAAGGTTTTTCAAGTAAAAATCCGAAGACTTTTTATGAGATTTTTCTAAATTTTATTTTCTTGTGTTCTCTAATATTTACAAGGATCTCTCTTCCAGCTAATGTTTGTTACACAATTGGGGATTGATATAGTCTGTAAGATGTTAATGTAGTATATTTCGAACAATGGAAGAATTTGGTGTCAAGGTTGAAAAAAAAAAGGGTTTTAAGCAATCTACGAAACTTCAAGATTACTGGTGTGATTTACTACATATTTTTTAGGGTTTAAATTGTTTGTAGTTTCACCTTTTTACTTTGATATCGTGGGAAATATACTGAAAAATTGACTGATTTTGTCACAATTATGATTCCGAGCAAACGCTCCAATATGTTATGGCAAAATTTGCAGTATTAAGCTGATTTTTGAAATCATATTTTAGTGAAGATCTTTGATTCTCCCTTTCTGTGTAGAAGTGGATATTTTTTGTCATAGAAACCCATAAATTACTTGATAAAAATGGATGTAAGTTTTGTTGTATAAGGGAAAATAATATTTGAGAAATAAAATGTGAGGATAATTCCTTAGACGTGTTGGATTAAGTAAGTCAAGGTCAGAGTGAAAGGTGTCTGGATGATTTGAACATATGATCTTAATCTGATTCGGACACCAGTTCTTTAAAAAAAATCAAGATTTTGAATCTGAACGAATCTCGAGAGATTAGTAGAGGTGAGAATCTGAACGAATCTGAACGAATTAATAAAGCAAGGTTGAGTGGTTCTTTTTATTTTTATTTTTAACTGCAGTTTAATTTGTTTAATTATAACCTGTCTGGAATCTGTTGAATCTGCAATTTTTTATGGGGGGTGGAGTTAAATTTTGTTTCTTTCTGGTGTTTTAGTATGCAGAGCAGACGAAGAACTAGGTGAATTAACCATTCTTGATCTTTGTTGTTTCTGATATTTCAGCTTGTTGGAAGCTATTGATCTTATACTCCAAGGGGCACAGAATCTTGTGGTGCCAATATTGCCAACAAAGAGGAGTGGAGTTTCAAGAAGGAAACAGCATCTGAGGGCATCACCAACTATCAACAGCCACAACGGTTGTGAGTTCTGCTGGTTGACTCAAGAGGATGTGATTCGGTTCCTTCTTGGTTCCATTGGGGTCTTCACTCCACTTCCTGCACTGTCTCTTGACTCTCTTGGGATCATAAGCTCTGATGTGCTTGCCATTGACTACTTCTCCCCTGCATCTTCAGCAGTGGGAGCAATCTCAAAGTCCCTCACCCAGCAAACTTCTGTTGCCATTCTGGACAGTGATGGAACTTTCATTGGGGAGATATCACCCTTCACCCTTGCTTCTTGTGATGAGACGGTTGTGGCAGCCATTGCCACCTTGTCTGCAGGGGACTTGATGGCCTACATTGACTGTGGAGGCCCTCCTGAGGATCTTGTGAGAGTGGTGAAGGCTAGGTTGAAGGAGAAGAGTTTGGAGAAAATGCTGCAGGAGTTCACAATTTTGTCATCCTGTGAGAGTTTACACTCTGCATTTTCCTCTTCCTCTGATGAGGAGTCACCAACAAGAACAATGACTAGGTCTGGCAGGTACTCAAGGTCATCTAGCTATTCAGCCAGGATGGTGAGGAAAGCAGAGGCTATAGTTTGTCATCCCAAGAGCTCGCTCATTGCTGTGATGATCCAGGCCATTGCTCATAGGGTGAACTACTTGTGGGTTATTGAGGATGATTGTAGCTTAGTTGGCATTGCTACTTTTTCTAACATGTTGAAGGTGTTCAGAGAACATTTAGAGACCATGTAGACTGTTAGGAATACTGTGGTGAGGTTTTGGCTTTGGATGCTGCTGGTGAGAAGCATGAACCAAGGTCAATGAACATGGCCCTTCTGTTGTTATGAGTATTGCAATGTGGCCCGGGAGGTTTGGTTTTTGTTGTACTTTTTTTCAGTGTGCTTCCCCTTCTAATAAAACTCCCTTCAACGCAATTCTTTGTAGAGGACCAGTTTTTCCTGCCTTAGTTTGTCTGAGAGTACTTAAAATGTTCCTTTCTCCAACGAAACATTTTCTTTTGCAATGAGATTTGTGTATCAATTTACTTTGGATGTTGTGTTTTAAAGTTGAAAGCCCATGTTTACTTTCATCAGTTTATTATTAGGTAAGGTAACTACAACTTCTCATAACAATGATGTTTTCTGAAATGCATATTTATTGTGAACATTTTAAGGTTCCTACTGTCACAAAGATGAGTGACACCCACAATTTCTTTTAAGGAAGTATTCTGAACTTGAATACATTTTGGAATTGACTGAAACTATTGAAGAACCTAAGTTTATAGTTGAGGTGGCCCTATGTCAGATTATGAAAGTCTCTGTGCTCTTATTAACTTGTTGACCATTTTAGATATAGACAGTTGGACATCATCAGAATATCAGTGAAGTACTTGATTAAAGTGTATGGCTAGGGGAAATTTGAAATCATAATGTGGTTGCTCACAGAGAACACAGAGCACAAGAGACACATTTTCTTGTACCACTTTAGTTTCAGAAAATGCAAGATGCGCAGAGATATTTATTTATTTTTACTATAATACTTTGGAAGATATTAGACAGTTTATTACATTATATGAAGCAAGAGTGTTCCTATGTCGGACACGTGTCCGACACACCCCTTGCACATGTGTATGTATATCTCGTATGGGATCTTATCTTTTTTGTTTTTATCAGCTCTGACACGGTGGGGTTATACACGATAACAATAGTTCTTTTTAAGAATTGAAGACAAATAGTGCCGGGTATTTTTGTCATTCAAGTTCTCTTGGACTTTACAATATTTTTCTAACCCAGGCATGAGTATTGTAAAATTAACTAATTTGTTACAGTACATGATGATATATTTTAAATGATTAATAAGAACATATTAAAATTTCAATTATAATTTTCATTTACTCAGGTTTATGCCTGACAAGATTGATTTATTTTCTAATAAATCTGATTTTCTAGTAACTTCCTGAAAATTTTGAGAGCATTTTATATTATAAACTAATCCAAGTAGTTCGAGCATCTACGATCTTCTTTTATAACCATTTCTGTATGTTCAGAAAGTTTAAGTTTTAAATTCTATGAATGAATTGTCGATCCATATTTTTAATTAATCTTGCAAGTATTAGTTATGGCACAGTGTAAAATTTATCTACTTTTTCTTAATTAAAATAAACACAAAGGACTAAAAAAACGTATAAATTGTAAAAGTGATAAAAACAAACCAAATGAATTACATTATAACTTGGGCCATACCATGGCTAAACCTCACTAAGTAATATTTGTCTTAGTACAAATACTCAACTAGTATAAATGCAACAATGAATCTAAAAGTTTGTCCATTTGAAGAACTACTAACACATAATTATTTCATTAATAATATGAAAGCCAGCAAAATAGAAAATGAGTTCCAGCATTGTCTAACAAAACAAAATCACACCCTTTAGGGTAATGAAAAATGATTACAATGTTGTGTTATTTATTATCATTATTTTAAAAAACTATAACATAATACAACATATAACAGTAAAGTAAAACAGTAGTGAACATATGACACTAGAGAAGTCAGGTATCTGATGTATCAGAGTATCAGAACCACACATAAAAAGAGGTGATTGCATTAGGAACCTCACATGCTTTCTACATCTTCAGATGTGTCTCTATTGAAAATTTGAATTGGCTCAAGGCAGGTTCTTAATGTGTCGTGACCAAGTTGTGCTCTTTCATTATCTCCAAAGCCAAATATATTTCCCCTGCTAGTGATCACAACAGTGTGGTACAAGCCAGTGCTAATTTGAGAAACATGGTGAGATTTCAAGGTATCTAAGATTCGAGGTTTCAATACTTTATCTAACACCCTTCTGTCCAAGAATCCGAGGCTGCCAAATCCCATGGAGCCAAAGCCATAGACTGAACCAGAATCAACTAGCACAAATGTTTTCCTCTTCCTTGCACACACCTACAAGTAACAAATAAACATAAGCCCTTACAGTATGGATATCATAGGACTTTTGATCTAGAAAGGCAAATTGCAAATGTTGTAAACCATTGACCTCAACAAAGATTGATCAAGAATATGGAAATACAATAATACCTGAACAGCCAGTTGATTCTTAAGACTAGTCAACATCTCTGGAGTTGTCTTCTCAATCTCATCGCCATGGCCTAAAGCACCACAGTATCCCTTGCCCCATGTATATACCTGGAACATTAATAACAAAATCTTAGTAATTCTCACAAGTGCTTAAATAATGAAAACCAAGAATAACAAATAAAACTGGAAATATATCTTGTCCATTGAAACTCACAAATCCATTTGAGTCAAGGGCCACTGCATGCTCATCCCCAGCAGATACACGGACAATATGAATAACTTTCCGTCTGAATTTCTGTACAGCACGTGGCTGAAACTCATTGTGTTGCTCACCATGGCCAAGACAGAAATTTGCACCTGACCCAAAGGAGTATAATGTTCCATTTTCTGTTACTGATAAGATATAGCTTGGTCCTGCAGCAATCTGAACAACAGATCCAAGGACTTCAATCATTTTGGGGGTTGGCCTGTCCTGAGTGTCACCATGACCAAGTTGGCCATGTGTGTTGGTTCCACATGTATAAACATGACCTTGTCTGGTGAGGAAGACTGTGAAGTTAAGCCCCGCCGCAACCTGAGACATTCAGGCACTTTCAATATCTTTTAAGTGGGACCTTACAAAAATAAACATCATGGAACAGTAATGAAATTGAGAATTAAAGAATTAGTAGTGAATGGACATCCAATGAATGGCTAGAAAACAGCACATCAGAGCAAACTGGTGGAACATCTGTGCCTACCAGCATGGACAGTTGTCGGGTCTCAATATAGGATTTACAGATGTGCAACTTGAAATAAGCACAATGACTCAAATATATGACAAAACACTCTTATAAAAGAAATAAGAACCAGAATAAACTAACATGGTTTGAAACTAAAATTACAAAATAATTTACTGTAGATTTTACAGAAAAAGTGGATTTCACGTCTTGAAATAATTTTGAACTCAGCAAACAACTAGTCAATCCATGAGACTAGTAATAAACAATAGAACACCGACCATTGTTTTCAACTCAGTCAACAATTATCATCTCTAAATAATGTGATGATGATTTATACCTGTTTGCACGGAATTCCCTTAAGGGATTCAACAAGACGTGGCCTAAAAATTGGTCGGCTAGTATCTCTGTGCCCACAGCAAGAAGATGAATTATCTCCACATGTGAATACCTGCATCAGTCAAAGTTGAAATTGCTTGTTTATGAAGGAAGAAATTATTAATCATTTTACGATCTCATACCATCGGTTTCAATCCCAAGAAAAGAAAACAACCGTGGATCTGAATTATCAATAGGGAGCATGCAGACAAATTCTGTAGACCTAGCATTATATTTAGAGCAGTTAAGAATTATAAGAAATTTGTGGCTAAGTTTTACTATTTAAGGAACATCTACGCACAAACGCTAATGAGTGCAAGTGTCGCATACATCATTTCGTAATATTTGGATTATCTCCCCAGAAATTGAAGACCTGATGAAGAAAACATCATAATTGACGGATATACGTTACAATACAAAATCTTACTATGATGTAGCTCTGATTAAGAGATATTAGAAATAGTTAAACTACCTGTTATTACCTATACACACACATAACTACAGAAAGGTGATTTTATAATGTATCAATTTATTTGTTTTGTTCTAGAGATGAATACTGCTACTAATCCAGCAACAAAACAAGAGGATAAAATTAGTCCTCCATGGAACTTTTTTTTTAAGTAATAAAGATTCCTACCAGTGGAAATTTTGAAATTAAGTGCAATTTATGTGAAATTGTATTCAATAGATCTTAATACTAAAAGTCTCAACAACTTCAGTTAGTTTAAGATGTTGGACAATGAAGTATCATTGAAAATTGAGAAGTAAAAGTAAAAATCTGTCTCTTTGCCTCACATCTCTAATGAAGACGGAGTCATAGACATTGGATATAAACCAAAAAAGTAACATCCTTTGGAATCTACTTTCAATGTGCAAAGCACAAAGCACAAAGCACAAATACTCTTGATTGTGAAATTGCAAGGATGTTTTACTCTTCAAAACTACCATTTCCTCTAAGAAGGAATCCTTGTTTAGAATAGCATTTTCTGATGCTTCCATAAATCTAATCTTAGTGGGTATGTATCTCCAGGTAACAATAAAAGTTAAGAACTACCTTTCTTTCAAAGGAAAGAAACCTTGTGGAGAATCTTCTGCAGCCAATACAAAAATATGGAGTTCAAGGGGCATGATCATCGGTAGCGATGGGCAGAGTGATATTCAAAGAGGCCTCTGATCAATTTCATGGTTGTCACTAAGAGTGGACCAAGTTTTTAAGGGCATTAAATCACTCTACTTAGATAAAAGACAAAGAATTCATTGGTAAACACGAGAAATGTAACTATGGGGTTTGGACCAATAAATGTGGCACAATTTATTACTAACAATGCAGTTGTTTGTGACGCAATAGATGTGCTAATAGAGGCATTGCTTCCTTCCATCTATTTCCTTGTGTTGTATTGAAAAAATAGTGTTTCATACCAACAATGTCCTTGGATCATGCAAATTGAACGTATGACATATATTAGAAACTTCATTATGAGGACTCTATGAGATTGCCAATGCTCAACAACTTCAACTCCTTCAAGTTGCTATCTGTTGCTCCCACAAAATTTGCTTCAACAATAATAATACTCAAGAAGAGGTTTAGAAGCTTGAAAAAAGTATTCCAAAGGATGGTTGTTAATGATGAATGATCCTATAAAGAAGATGTTGATGAGAAGGCAAAATGGGAGAAACTTCGTTGGATGATATCTGGTGGGGCACGGTTGATTACATACTTACTTTTACTGCTCCCATTAAATGTTGGATTAAATGATTGAAACAGTGAGAAAGTCTATATATTGACATGAAAGAAAGACAAAAGTTGAAGAATTTTCACTTTTATGAGGTAGTGCACTCAATATTAATTGATCATTGGACTATGAGTAGCACCTCTTCGTTCTTTCCTCCTATTTAACCAGAGACACAAAAATCAAAGCAGTGCAGTGTGATTTATTGGAAATGGGTGAATGTTTGTGCCAATTGGAACACAATTTAACGCAGACCTAGACTGGCATGAAGAGCTTGGACGATTCACACTGAAAGGATGTCCAATTTGCTATGGGTGATTTTGGTTTTTCTTTAATTACGTCCTCATGAGTGAAAAACTAGCACCTCGATACTATGGTCCATTTCAGGTTATTGAGCTCATTGGAGCAGTACCCTACAAGCTTCAACAACCAACTCTTGCATCCACCCAGTGTTTGACATTTCTTTACTAAAGTGAGCTGCTGGACATTACCATATTTAGCAAAAATCTGCCAAATAACCTTGAGAGTGCTACAGCTAGTGCTTGGGAAGCTCTCCACGTCTTGGCTTCCAGAGTTGTCAACCAAGGGACACATTCTGTCTCAAATACTTATCCTGTGTTGGGATAAACCAATTGAAGAGGCTACATTTGAGGACACTTTTACTGTGAAAAGTCAATTTCCCAACCTAAGACATGAGGACAAATGTGCTGCTCAAGAAGGGAGTATTGATAGGCCCTCGGACAGTAGAGAGGCCCAGCTGAATAGGTCCAAAGTGTGGAAAGTGTATGCGAGGAGGATTTGGAAATATGTTGGAGGAAAAATATCTTTTTGAGTGAAATGTTTTGCTCTTCGGGTAGTGAAGGTTTCTCAACTGCATTTTTAGGTCAGTATCATCAATAATACATATTACTCATCTATTACTATTGTGTGAATTTCCTTTCTGGTTTGCATCGAGGCATTTAATAATTACTTCAAAAGGGAAGCTCGGAAGCAAGCTTGGTAAGTAATTAATCAAAAATTTCAATCACTACATCTATTCAACCCAATTCATATACTGATCAAAAAAATCTTCATGGCATTCTCTAAGCAAGTATAAGAATCTAAGATGATCCGTCTCATTCCATTTGTAAAGTAGATGCGAGTACACACAAAAGACCTGGAACTTCAACAAGAGTGTCCATATTTCTATTCTATCCAGTCTTACTCTCACTTCACCTACACATTCTTTAATCTTTGGAGAACAAAGAATATATTAAAGGAAGACAGATGGAATAAAGAATATAGTTTTGAATCCATCTTAATGGTTCCCCCATTCTTGACTTGAATAATTCTACTAACTCTATCCCAGTCCCCAGAAACAAATCCTCATTCTTTTTTTCTATGATGCACTCATTTTCACTCTAGCATGAGAACAGCAATAATTCTCGGTTCCAAAGTTGAACTTATGCTAGCTGGTGTTTACTTTAAAACAAAACGGTAAAATTAGCATATTTCTTTAAAGAAAATTTACACAAAAAGCTCTCCTCATGAGACCCAAAAGTCAAAAACAGGACATTGAATGCAGAGTATCTTGTACTCTAACCTGCTAGTTCAAAATAATATGAACAAGGTCATGAATAAAAGCACTGGAATGGCAAAGAGTCAAACAAAAGAAAACTTATGATATCTCCATTCCCATCTTCCAGCAAAACTCTTCAATTTGTGGTGAAAAACACATTTCTTAGGCAAGTTGTTTCTTTGACCAGAAATATTCTAAAACTTACAGATCAATGACTTGCTTAATAAAGGTTAAGCAACCACTAACCTCTCCAGATTGCAAGACAAAAGCTGCATGATTAAAGGAGGCTGAAACGTGAGCCACACGTGCCAAAGGTGGGAAATCAATCCGGGTAAATGCTACACACTGTGTTGTTTCAGGCCCTTGACCAAGTACTCCGCATAAACCAGAACCACAGGAATAGACAGAAGAATTGCTGATCAACAAGGTGTGATATTTTCCCGTTGTTATTTGCATCTGCCAATAAAATGTTTTCCATCATTATTTACAACTCCACCAGTTTTCCTTCAAAAGGACAGTTCAAAAGCATTATAATGTCTATCGTTGCTATGAGATGTATTTTCATAACATTTAAAACTTTTTTCTTTTTGTTTTAATTGTTTACAAACGCTTATTACATTTTATTATAATAGTGACATTGAAAAAAAAGGGGGTGGGGGGCAAACCATGTAGTGTCAACACTTACACTTCGAAAGCAAAAAGAAAATATCTCCACCCTTGAGAAACACATTTCTAATTTTATCAAAAGAAAAAGGAATACATAAGGCACCTCATAATTCACGCAGGAAATACTTTTTTTTTTTTTATCTTTTTCACCAAAAGCAGACAAAAGTAATTATTTGAAATAATGAAATAGTACATTGCCTGATGATGTCTCGACCATCTGAGAGGATTGTTCCACAGACTGCAAGAACCTCAAAACTCGCTTCCAATTTCCTTCACATCTATCATACAACTCCCTCTGAGAAACCAAACCCATCCTAGCATAGGTAACATGGGAGGCACACAATTGAAATGCAGCAAAGTCAATCAAGGACTTAAACTTGAAAAAAGGGTACAGGCCATGGCTACCACCAAAAGTTTTGGAAGTCAATTCTAAGCAAACAAGGTCCATTGCACTGAGCCTACCCGAGCACAGAATTTCTAAAACCAAATGTGATGGTAATTCCTCAATGGAAAAATGTCTACAACGGTCTCCCATTCTCAAAATTCGCTCTTTCTCTTTCTTACTCCTCACCAAAGGTAACCAGATGTGATTCAAAGAACCGGCAGAAAGATTCACAGTGACAACAACCAGCAACTCCCCTCTGGATCACACATCAAATTTTGAGACGAAATCTCAGGCAATTGAAGCAGCATATGAAGAACACGTCAGAGCGGAGAAAAACATGGGAAATTGAGAAAGAGAAAGGAGGTCTAGAGGATGGATAATTAGAAGGTGATGATTGAAACAACGGTTGGAAATAAAACATCAGAAGAGAACTGGTCACACCCCCCACAAAAATCACCGTTCAAAATCGAAGATCAAAATGGACCTTCTTGACATGCAAAGTCACATCCAACACAGAAAAAAGAAAACACCCTCCCACACACACAAACGCAATTGTGAAAAAATACGAACGAACTTCCGCAACCAACCAAACACCAATTAGATCAAATTTAAATCAGCAAACACTGATCTAACGGACTTAGCACGTAACCGTTGAAAACAAACTGAGAAAGAAAAAGGTGGGTGTTTGAGATCAGAACGGAAGAAGGTGGATTGAACCTAATAGGAAAAGAAAGCAAGTGGTGAAGAAGGCGTGCCCAGAAGAGAAAAAAGGCGAAAGGAAGTAACTTTTTGAGAAAAATGGGAAGAGGAGCGTGTTTGGGAGGGAATGAGTGAAGAGGGGAATGGAGGGTAGTGATTGATTGGTTTGGTGAAAACGAGAAAAAAAGGTTAGTTAGGGTTTTGCATATAGTGATTATTTTCTCTGCTATTTATTTCCTAGTTGCTGAGCCTAGGTAGTAGCTTAGGCTTTCAGTGTGTGAATGAATGTTCGGTTTTGTGAGTGTGTGGGAAACATTGGAGAGAGAAAGAGAAAGAAATTGAGGAATTTCATGGCAGTGTTTCTCTTCTTTTGATTTTTGTTCTGAAAGCATGAAAATGAAAAGTGGGGAAAAAAACACGGTGTTGTTTTGGTGGTACCTGCTGCTTAGATTCCATCTATGTTTTGTCGTTCAGATTCATTACGCGTGGCAGCTTTTTACTGTGACACGTCAGCAACTGTGTGTTTCTCAAGTAGGGTTAGAATAGTACTACCATCCCATTACTGGGTTTAAGTAATTTACAAGCTTTGATGGAAAGACAAAAATGGCTATTATTTTTTAAATTCAATGTCATTTACTGTTTATTAATTCGTATAATTGTGGTTGAAAAGATTAAAACAATAACAAAATTGAAGAGGGTTTTGTAATAAAGAGATAAAGATATTTCATTGAAAAATAATGCATTAAAAAATGTTTACACTGTTTTTGTTAGTGCATACTTTCTGGTGTGCAATAATAAAGTAAAAGGATGATGGTGCATTCCATGTAAGATACCAAACTATGAAATTCACACAATGATTTTGTTAAAGGAGTATAAAATAGAATGTTTATATTTAATTTAGAAATGAATTTAGTTAGAATACTTCGTTTCTAAGTTGCTTAATATTTACTATGTTTCATTTTGATAAATGTATTGTTGAACGAGTAATTAAGACAAATATTTACTTGCTTTTGTACGAAAATTAAAAAATATTTTCGTTCCTTTTTATTTTTCATTAAGATCAAAGAATTAAAAAAGTAATTAACTTGATTAAAAAAATATTTGTAGTTCTTAATATCTTTATATCTCTTTCGTTTGTTGGTTTTCTTTTTCACTTAACACTTTCACCACTTACACTAAACTAATTAAATTGGTTCGAGAAGTAAAAAAGAAAAAAAAAACTCATATT
>Ga0209389_1003870_pt1 | contig 12245 bp, 5 predicted proteins | sample CowpearedBW_FD_187526 | JGI IMG/M metagenome (GOLD analysis project Ga0209389, IMG submission 187526) | Root nodule microbial communities of legume samples collected from California, USA - Cow pea red BW (SPAdes) (version 2) | ecosystem: Host-associated > Plants > Roots > Nodule | place: USA... | reverse complement strand
TGAGAAGCAAGCAGAGCAATGGTGGGCTGAGAATCGTGCAAGAGTATATGAACAGTACGATGTGCTGATGATTGACAAGTCTTCTGTGGGAGTTGGGGGTGAGGAGCTGGCTCATTGACACGAAAACCTGTAAATGAGATGTTTTTCATGATTTTGGTTGGGATTAGAGCAAGACCACACTGATCAATTTCATTTGGCTTCCATCTTCTAATATAAAACGACGAGGGAAGCTGGGGTTTGGCATAGTAGGAGAGAGAATAGGGATTGATTGTGATTTGTAATTCCTCTTCGTTTTCTTCTTCTTCATCTTTTCCTCTTTGATTTCACTTTTTCCATTTTTTCCCTATATGTACCTTGTGTGGGGGTTGAGGGTGAGAAATGTAAATTCTTAGTAGGTTGCAGGCTCTGCTTGAAAGGAGCTGCAGTGTAAATTTCATAAGCGAATGCATTTGCAAATTTTTCTTCTACAGGGATATAAATTCCTTAAGCCATGGGAACAACGCCACTAATTACCTAAATATATTTACATGGCCATGCCATTTCCCTACTTTTTTTATCCTCCTCTTGCAGTTATTCCAAGTCGGACACACTTGCACCTCTTTTTTATTCATCAATTTTTAATCATGTGTGTGTATTATCAGCTCCCATCAGAAGCCAAATTCTGTATTTATAAATTTAATTGTCAATTTCTCTCGATGAATATAAGAATTTAAATAGTCCAGGCTTTTGCAGACATGTAATCAACAGTACAAATTTGTCTATATTTTTAATTTCACATGACATGTCACACTAAAGAAGCGCAATGGAGCGTTCTTTAATTTTTTAGTATATAGAAGTTCGGGGAATTGATCTATTTAATAAGAATTTATTTCACTTCAGAAGAATTGTTTATGAAATATGTCCAGTAACTTGATTCCTCTCTCCATCACTCAGTGTATATAATAGTAAATTTTCTGTAAAATATTTGGTAAGTAATCATTGATACGAAATATCTTGGTCAATGTGTAAGCTTGTTATTCATTGATGTAAACAAACGATTTGTTGTTCTTCATTTTCAATCTACATTCTTATTGTATAAATGAGGCTCAGAATAGTGAGACAGAAGAAATATTCTAGGCACAGGGTAATGGGTTGGCCAAGTACAACAGATAATAACACCAAACTTTTCCATAGGAAAACATGTCAGAAATCAAAGGAAGATAATTATGTTGTGCAATATGATCTTAAACCAAGCCACAGTGTGTATACAGCAAATAGGCTAAAGAAGTCCCCTCTTTCTAAGGTGAAAGAGACACTAAGTGCTTTCGTTCATAACAGTCTTATTGCAGATGTTTCCATTACAGAGAAAAAAAATAAAATAAGGGTCTCTTTTTCTATATGGATTCGTTTAATAATAAGATGTTTAATTATGGTCTCTTTTTCTATATTTCAGAACTGTCAACTGTGTAAAGAGTTTACTCCACATACAGGATCATGTCAGGGTCAAATTCTCCCTCCTTGCTTCCTTTTCTTGTGTGCAGCAGAAGCACTTTCTGAGTTGATCTCACTGCCCATATCACCAAATAGTTTACACAGCCTAAAGTTTTGTACCAATGCACTTTGTATTACACAGCATAAAAGTTCGAAAGAGGAGAAGGAAATAACTACTTACCAACATAATGAACTACACAATAAGTATGCACTGATGATTACTGTTTTAATTCCTCCAACTTGTTTCTCTCAGTCTCTCTTCGGGCTTCAATAGTAATCTTGAATTGAGTTCGTATTCTTCATGTTATTAATGCTAAATGAAAACTTTTTGATGCATCGGATGTAGAAGAATGAAATGAAAACTTCAGCTATTCTGATATGATTGCTAAAATGCTGTTTGGTTTTGGCTGGTAATACGATAGTTAAGGGTGTTATCGTGAGAAGAAATAGTCCCACATCGATAGATTGTATTGAAGTAGTGGAAGTGATGGGTTATAAAAGAAAGGCATATGGGAAGTAGCAACATACTTACCTGGACGGGGTCAATGGATGATCAAGAAGGTCTATGGCCTAGGCATGTGACTTCCATTGCACTTAGGAAGGGTGCTTGCCTAAGGTCTGCTCAAGTGGCAGAGCCTACGTCATAATTTGTGGCAGTGGGGGCCTGCGTTCGCGCGGCCCCTTCCATTTAAGTTTAAAGTTTTCTTACATGGTGCTGGTTTATTATAAATCTAGTGCAGTTAAAATATTTTTTAATTTTTTGATATGTTATATGTTACTAGTCTGCTTATGCTACCAGTGAAGTTAACTGCTTTTAATAGTTTACTGGTTATTTACATAGTTTAAAATTAGTATTTTGTGCTTTCTGAAGTGATGTTTTGAGTGTTGATATTCTATGTTTGTTTCGTTGTTTTGTACCCATTGATGAAATTAATACTGTACATGCATCTATCTATTATGAATTTTATTTCGTATACACTGTACATGATGTATTTTCAGTTGTTTTGTTACATGTTGTATTTTCAATTGTTTTGTTGAAATCGTTGAACGTTAAATGCTGTTTCTTATATTTTCATTTACTTTTGTGTTCATATACTGCTTGATAATTTCATTAAATGTTGAAATTTGTCTTGATATGCTGCTGATAACTTGTGTTCATATACTACTAGCCCTACTAGAGTATTAAATTTTGTGACATTAAATTAGGAGAGATTCGGTTTAACATTATACTCAGTATGTAGTTGGGCTGTTAGCTCATTTGTATATAATTCTAAGATTATCGGTTATTTTAATGTCAATTAATTTAATGAACGCATCAGCGTATTGATGATTTTTATCGTCAAATAACTTGATCCTGAATATCTGTATGTTTAACTATCAAGTAAATTAATAGTCAAAATTATAACAAAATTCCATTGTCGTCCAGCGGTTAGGATATCTGGCTTTCACCCAGGAGACCCGGGTTCGATTCCCGGCAATGGAAAATTGTTTTATATTTTCATTTTTGACATTTTTTTTTCTCCTTATTCCATCATTGTTATTTTTGCTTAAAATAATCCTATAATTGAGTTTTAATTATATTTTTGGTTCTTTTGTAGTGTCAATTCCTCTTTTACACCACAATTTACAGCATATATACTAATTTCATGAAAAAATAAACTTTATTGATATCTCACTTTCTTTTTTCTTGTTCCATCATTCTGATATTATTGCTTCAAATATACGTATAATTGAATTTTCAGCAGAGACAATAATGACATCGAGCTAACCAAACGGTGATAAGCAATGACGTTTACATCCGTGATTCTGTTGTGTACACAAAATTGTAGTGCAACAATCCTTTCAAATAAAATCTACTTTTAAAACAAATGAATGAAACTATGTAGTTATTTGTGTACACCACTATTCTGCTATTATTACTTCAATTATGCACCTATTTTCTTTTTTGGCAGGAAGTGTATAACATATGTAACTCATTACATCAACTTTATTTAATTTTGAAGTATTAAATTATCATCCATGGAAAGCTCATTAATGGCAGATAGCGGCAGAAGAAGTCCACATTAACATGAGCAGCTTCGAAGTACTTCATCTGGATTGTAGAGGCAATACTGTGTCCCTTGATCACAATTCACTACTTTTTGATGATGAAACTTGGACATGGCAAGGAAGCAAGGAAAGACTGTCCTATCTACTGTTCAACTGCTATGCCAGACTCCTGATTTTGGGGGGGCCTCCATTTTCGTTCATAGATGCTTCTTTCAACCACCTGTGCACCCTTATTATTCAGAACACTAAGTTTCTGATCTATCAATTCGAGCAATTCTTGCAACCCAACTCCTGTGATAGCAGATGTTTTCACATGTGGACCAGATGGTCCAATTGAGTTATCTTTGTCCAGATCACTGTGCTTTTCAATCGACTCATTTTGTCGGTCACCTTCATCGACTAAATCATCATATAACCAACCATCAGAATAGTCTTTTTCTTCCATGGTCTCAAAACCAACCTCCTTCATGCCTTCATTTTCTGCTAATAACTCAGATTTTACATCATCTTCTTCTACCTTGAAGTTGTCTTCATCTTCACCATCAAGATATTCATCAACGTCCATGCATTCTTCTTCCATATCAATCTGAACATTTTCAGAGATATACAGTCAACAGTTGTTTCTTGCAATTTTGTAAATGAGTTATATACTTGTATCACCTTGTTCCAAACTTCAATCATATTCTGAAGCTTCTCTTCTGACACTCCTATTTGTCGAAGAACTTGTAACACTGTTGTTCGATGCTCATCTAGATTGGGAGCACTCGAATCTACAACATGCTTCAAGGAACAATAAATTTAACAGTTGACCTGTCAATTACTAAATAAAATACTAAATTCTAAACAGTTGACTTTTGTAATTTTCAGAGCAATAGTTGCTATAAAGACAAAAAATGACTATAAAATGCACACTCATTCATACTGTACAGAAAGTAACAGTCCATGAAAAATAAAGAACAGCCAGAAGTATGAAGGCAAAAATACAATCTGCACTACAAGCATAAATCGACCATAAGGATATTTGTAGAATAAAAACTCATAATATGAAAATCTTCGATGCAATCACCAGCTTTTTATTACCGTTCATTTTTAATGTTTGCCTTTTATTTTTCTCCAATTTTAATTAAGGGATAAAAGAAGAAATTTGTGAAATTTTGAGACTGGTATCAGAAATAAAATCAGGCGAGATGCAAAACACTCTAAAATACCACTTCTGTTTTCATCTCAAGAAACTAAAAGGAATTGAAAAATCATACCACAAGCAGGTCTGCTTCCACCACTTCTTCTAGAGTTGCATGAAATGCTTCCACCAACTACAAAAATTAAAAGAGAGAAAAGGTTAAATTAGAATATTGTCACAGAAGAATGTCGAAGAATATTATTGATAAAAATAATCAGGGAACAGTTTCGCTGATACGACAATTTGCTCATGTTTCAAAATTACCTGTACAGGCAAGTCAGATATGAATCCCACTGTGTCACTGAAAAGCACTTTTTTTCTGAAAGAAGAAATTAAGAATTTAGGATAGTGAAGCATGTGTATTCAACACGACCGGCCAATGTAAAAATGGAGGGTACTGCAGCCAAGATTAGAAAGAAATGGTAAATTGCAGGTCAAATTACCCTGAAGGAAGAACTGCACTTCTTACTCTTGGATCAACTGTGGCAAACAATCTGCAATTCATGTAATGCTGTTAAGTATTTAAAGTGAAAATAATAGCGCTAAAAATTATATTAGAATTAGACGATTTAAGTGCACAAGGGTATGAAGGTGATTTTACCTACAGTCGCTATACAGATCACTGTCTGATAACTTACTTACTAATGTAGATTTTCCCTGATAAAAACATGTAGAAAGGTATAGAAATTATGATTCTAGTTAAAATAAGTACCTAATACAAATATCGAGACCACTTACAGCATTTGTATACCCAACAACAGCAACAGTGGCTAAGCCTTGTCCAGATGAACCTCCACGCCTCCTGCGACCAGCTCGCTGCAAAGCTCGGGTGCGGCGAACCTCTTCAATTTGAGATAATAAATAATTTCTCCTCTCCAGGATTCTAAAGGTATTTTACACTTTAGTGATTCAATTATGAACAACATAAAATCATCATATAAACTGTTAGATTTCACATCAACAAACAGATCATATTCCATACTCGTGATTTATATATCTAATGACACTCAGCGCGAGTGTGGTCAGCAGAATTGAACTTTAATTCAATGCAAGGTTAAAGTCACATAATTCACCCCTTTGAAATATTTGGATCAAGAAAATACAGCAACAATTTGCAATGGCGTAATGCAATGAGAAATTGAAAAATAACCATGCAAATAACACCAGGAAACCATGAGATTTACTGGGAAAACAAGAAATACATCCTTAAGAATATAGTATGCAAAAAAATTAATATGACAGTCATACCTTCGTCGCTGAAGCTGAAGTTCAGTTTCTCCAGCACCACTCATAAAACCTTGTCCCCCACTACCTCTCCTGAAATTGACAAGAATTGAATTTAGAAAATGTTACTCTAACTATCAATTTACTACTACAATAATACAATAGACTAGGCCAAAGGATACACAAATTCAGTGAACAAGTGCATACAAGTATATGTTCATAAATTAGTGGAAAGAAAAACTAAATTCAGTTTCAACCTTGTTCATACTTCGTAACAGCAAGGCATATAAAAAATTAAATAGGCATGAGTGGAAAAAATTGGAGATCTAAACAACATGTAAAATAGAAAAAGATAGATTCCCGTGAACAATTTAAGTTTTAAAAAGTCAAGTCATCATATAATAATATGCAAGAATGAGTCATGTTTAACTGAAGTAATATGTGCCTGTGCCTGATTATTGTTGTTGGATAACCCTCTGAAGGGACCACAGACAACTTCACCAAATTTGAGGAAGTGTTGTCCATAGCCAACATCACACTTATGAAATACGTAAAAATTCTGCCAGGCCCCAAATTTCTATAATCACTTATGCATGAAGAAAAAAAAAAACGGTCCAATTCAAAGTATATCATCGTTCTCAAAGAGCATAGCGAGAAATCCTAGGAGCATATCTGTAACACGTTCTTTCGAACAAACTCCATAAAATTGGTTGGAATTCGTTGAAAATCACAAGTTTGTGTAGGTCTCATCTCTTATTTGATAAGCATCTCTCATCATTTTGTAGTTCTTAATAAATGTTAAGCAACAATCGAGTGTGTTAGAGAGCATTGGCAGCACTCCTTACAGCAGAAAATAAAGAAACAAACTCACCCTCGAGCGCTAACAACTTCAGCTTCTCCAGAAGCACCAAACGTGTAGCGACCATCAGGGCCGCGAACACGAACAAGTCTGGTCTTCTTGTAGGACAGAGCAGCGAGTTCAGCCTGCACTCACAGATGCCAAACAACAAACAGTAACAATGCAACAAAACAATCAATCCTTTTCAACTCAAGAAGAGCACATCAAAGATAACCTACCTGAAGTTTCGCTTCCTTGGTAAACGCATGGGCATTGAAAATCTCAATGATAAGTCCCACACGGTCCAGCACGGGTTTCCCCCAAGCTCTCTGCCATATACGAAAACCTCAATCACCATTTCAATGCAACAAAATGCCTACAAAATCACGTCAAACCAAGCAATACATACTTACCTCAAGATTCCGTTGCTGAATCCCAGACAGTATCGCATTTACAAAAACTGCATCCACCTCATCCTGTAACACACGAGTTACACACTTCACAGTATTTTGAGATCGAATAACAGTCACACGAAACAGACAAGACAACCTTAGACTCCGCAGCAGCATTCACGTGACACTTGATGTTATCGACCGTTCCGTGGCCGAAATAGGAGTCGGCGCGTGGGACGCGGTTCTGAACGAGCACGTGAGGTGGCAACGGCTTGTCGAAGAAATCGGTGTGGAAATAGCCATCGCGCTGGTCCTCGAGGGAGTTTGCCAGGCACAGAGCTTCGTTCAGCTTCGCCTGCAACAGCTTCTCCGGCCGCACGCGCGGCTGAACCACCAGAAGCTTCGGAAGCCTCGCACGTGCACCCTCGCCTTCGCTCGTGTACAGCTTCTTGCAAGAGAGTGGGGTTTGGAACTTTCTAGAACATCCCCGCAGTGCAGAAGAGAAGCTTCTCAACATCTTTGTCTCTCCGTCTGAACTTGTTCTTCAACATTGGCTTAACCAGGAAGGGTTTTTGGTATGTGAAACTACCTTAGTGCCCTTCATAGAGTTAACTAAAATTATGATGTTTGTAGAAGAAAATAATTTGGCGGTTTTTTTATTTTATTAAATTCATAATTCATATTTCGGTAGAAGATAAAGCATTTAGTTGTGAAAGTGTAATTTGTCTATGTAAATAATTTTTTATCATTATAACGTGAAATTAGACAAATAAATATTTTAAAAGTGTATTTAATTTTTCCACTACACAATACTAGTTACACAATATATATATATATATATATATACTGTAGCGCGCTCTAACAAGAACTTCAAAAACAATAGGTGAGGTTGCTTTTCTTCTTCTTCCTCTCCATTCTCTCAGGTACTGTTGTGTTACATATTTTTATTTATTTTTCTTCATTTAACTGAATAATTAGTAAACCTAATTGCAAATATTGATCACTTTTCATTACTGCGTTTTTCACTTCGATTGCATCATCGCGTTCGTTGCTTTTAATTTGTGGCTTTTGGTGTTGCTATCGATCTCACTAATTGTCGCTTTTGCTTTTGGTCGCTGGTTTCTCAAATTTATTCGCAATTGATGCCGCAGGATCTCATTCACCATTCTTCCTGCGATTTTGGGCTAGTGCTATCGCTTCCGCTCTCCTTCTTTATATTTTGAATTTAATTTCTTTAATTTCTTTAATGTTTTTGTATTCAAGTTCTTTAATGATTTTGAATTTGAATTTATGTTGCTTGAGTTAGTGTACTTGATTCATACATGGAATTTCAAACCATACAAGTAAACCTAGAAACCTTATGGTGTTGACTATGGGAAAGAAAGTATTAGCAGTGGTATAGGTATTATGTTCCTTGGGAGTGATGTATTATTTATACTAAAATCGTTATTTTTTTTTTCACCACATTAAATGATTTAGTAAGAGTAATATGGTATTTTTTAATACTTTTTTTTTCTTTTAAACTCAGAAAAGTCAGATTTCTGCCTCCTCCATTGGAATGTTTTGGTGGGAAATTTGACTAAAAGTCATTCTCAGGAAATATGGTTTATTCAACATCTCTTTTTTCGAATTCTTGTTTTGTTCTCATTTCACCAAAGAACCCCTGCACTTATTTCAATTTGAAATTTGTATATAGGTCAATCTGTAACCATTGGGGCAATCTTCCTACGTTATGCAAATCTCTGCTACTGCTACTGATATTTTATCCCTGGTTTCATTTGAAAAAGTTATTCGAATTTGATGTTGGTGACATCGATCTAACTAGTCAGTGCTTGCTTGAGTCAAAAGACTTTCTTACCCTATTCAATTAAAAGAGATTTTCACAACTCATTCCTTTTAGATTCTTATGGCTAATTCTTTACTCCTTATGTGCGATATTGCATTGTTCACTCTCATGCGTTCATACTTTATGAACTTTATTTTTTAAGTTTGTGTTGCAGTGTCCAGTAACAAAGTCTTTGCTTTCTAAAAGAGGTGAATCAGGGTAATGGCTAAATTTGTTGCTCCTGGAAACTTGATGATCAAAGATGAAAACTTGGGAATTCATTCCAAAAGTAAGCCTTTTATGTTGCTTGTAACAACAATTCCCAACAAGTAGAGTGGATTCTATTGATTGTCATTATTACTTGATTACTGATGAAAAAGTTTTCAACGAATCAACTAGTTTAGAATTTGTCTTTACATTCTGTAACATTATTGGTGAAACATTTATCTTTTATTACACTCTTCTCTTACTATATTGGTTTTGTTTATTCTTTGTTTGCTTGGGTAGAGATTGTCAACTCGAAGAATTCTAAGACAGGTGGAAAGAAAGGTGGTTCAGGGATTGCAAGCCGAAAAGCTTTAAATGATATAACAAACAAAGCATCATTTCACCCTGAAACCTCAATATTAATGTAAAGGAGGAAATGTTTTTGCATGATCACAAGAAATGCATTGAGGCTCAAAAAGCTGCAATGAGAAATTTCGATCTGGAGACAGTTCTTCCAAAAGATGGTAATCCTTCATACCTTGATTTTACTTCAGCATTCAATGGGTGAATGTATGTTGTCCTTTTAGAATTCAGAATTTTTTACTTTTTATTTTCAGTTACCTTCTAATTTTGATATCAACTACATCAATGTCTTTGGTTTTAACTTTAAACTTACAAGTAAACTGTTGTCTTGAGTTTTAGGATGAGATTGTATGTGCGATATATTGGCATCAGTACGTTCTTAAGTGAAGTAAATATTTTCTAGCTCTCTTGTATTAGAGAATACCAGAATAGTTGAATGGCCACCATAGAAGCCCTTTGGCACTACATAGTGGAATTTCTCAGATCTGCAGTTCCTTCGTCTATTGTGACCATTGTCGTTATTAAAGTTGCAGCATGTGTTTTGCATCCTCTTGTCATCTCTGACGAGCCTCCACCAATTGAACTTTCAAGTTCACATTATGCCCCAGTTTTTATGTATTTTATTTGCGTAACAACGTAACTTTTTAAACGTATATTTAGACTATTATGTGATTTCCACTGTATGCCTACTATCCACTGTATGATATAGCAAATTATCGGCTTTTTGCCATGTTCTGCAACTTTCAACCCATACACTATGAGAAATACAATGAAGATAGGGTTGGCACGAGGAACTTTTGACAAAAAATATTTCTTGTAAATTGAGTTCCCTTAAGATATATCCGAATAGATTCCTACTCAAACTTTTGGTGAATTAAATTTGGATGCCCCTCCCAGTCTATCATATTGATGGTTATTATTGTCATGAGATTATATTTATAAATTTCCTAACCGAATTTTATGTCTGCAGATTCCATGTTTATTCTAGAGCAGATAAAGGTATGACTATCTTTCTTTCACCCATTTTACTTTTAGGTCTGTTTTGGTTACATAGATAAGCTGAAAGGATACTTTGAGAACTACTTCACTGTCACACACACACACACAGCAGTTAGTAATCTATCACTAGAAGTTTATATAAATTTACGCATTTGTTTGATTACACTTTACTGTTATCTTTAGGTTCCTGAATCCCCTCGATGCTACCCGGAACCAGTAGAATTGCCAATGTCTGATTTTTCTGATTGGTTGGACTATTCGATGCAGTGGAGCTCTCCTCCATCATCTCCATTAGCATGGGACTCTCCACCATCACCCCTTGCATGGCAAAACAAAGCATTTGAATTTGTTCTGAAGGAAGAAATTGATGCCTGCGTGTAACCTAATATCTCTTCATGTAATACAACAAATGGAACCCCACCGTTTAAACCTCATATTTTTTAATTCTCTCCTCAACCTTGGAGAAAAATCAGTTTAAGAAGTTTTGTTCGACAAGTGAGGAAAAAAACAAAGATCAAGCCAATTCTTAGTTACCTGATTTTGGTGCTGAATAGAAAACAAAGAATACCATGGCCTATCAAAATTAAGTAAAAGCATAGACTAATGCTTATTTTTATTTATTATTTCACTTAAGAATGAAACTCTTTATAATTAAACACAACCAAATATGAAATAGTTGTTTCCTGTGAGGAGGAAGTTGCTGGGAATCTTCCTTCATTGAATTACCTTGTCCGGATAGGAAGTTGCCCATAAGTTTCTCCCATATAGTTTATTTTGTTTGAGTTACAAGTTTTTCTCCAGACACTATTGAATTATGTCCATTCAGTAAAAGGTGGTGCAAGACTTATCCTACAATTTTTATAATAAGAAAATTAGGTAACCTTGTATCAAGAAAATTAACTGCATACAAAATTTTCCATCTAAAACAAAAAACACGACACAACGATGATCACATTAATAAAATCAAAATATTAAAGAAAAAAATTATAAGAAAACGTTGGTTAAATTTTGTATATATTTCAGAAAATAAATAAATACTTCATACTGTATTTTGTTTCTTTGTTTTTAAAATTATCAATTAGGTCACTTTTTTTTAAAAAAAATGTAATAATTTAGTCTAATTATCTTGTTGATGTGTCCTTTTAATCATGTAACACATCACCAACCTACATTAACATATCAATAATACATTTGTTTCACCTTTTTAATCATGTTCGATAAAATCGACTAGGTTATTTCGTTTTTGTAAAATGCAACCTAATTAAAACTTTAAAAAATAATGGGATAGTGTTGAAAATAACTTAAATAGTAGACTTAGACTATTAGACCAAAGATGTAACAATATTATAAAAGGAAAGCTAAAACATGATAAATTCAGAAGATGAAAATATTTTTTCTAGCTAATTTTAACTTTTTGCATTTCAAAATACTTGCCCATTCAAAGCAATATTCGAAACTATAAATAGATACATGATACATTTATTCTTAATTGTTTAAAAAATAATTTCCAAGAAACTATTGTGGAATAATTTTAAAAACTAAGAAAATTAAAATGTTTTTAATCCTGTAAAATATCCTCTTTTTGGTTCTTACCACTTTCATATTATTTTATTTTAGTCCTTATAACATTGCATTCTTGTTCTTGTTCAAAAAATTTGTAAAACATTTGCTTTTAGACCTGTCGATTGTTTTTTTTTT
>Ga0209389_1003869_pt1 | contig 12246 bp, 2 predicted proteins | sample CowpearedBW_FD_187526 | JGI IMG/M metagenome (GOLD analysis project Ga0209389, IMG submission 187526) | Root nodule microbial communities of legume samples collected from California, USA - Cow pea red BW (SPAdes) (version 2) | ecosystem: Host-associated > Plants > Roots > Nodule | place: USA... | reverse complement strand
TATAAATTCAAAATTTTGGAAGTAGGTCCCTGAAAAATTTAAAAACTTTGGAGGTCGGTCCCTCATAAATTTAAAATATTAAATTTATATTAAATTTAAAAACTTTGCAAGTAGTTCGCTTATTAATTCTAAAACTTTGTGGGTACATTCGTTATAAATTTAAAAACTACTACTACTTTGGTGGAAGGTCCTTGATAAGTTTAAAATATTTGAAGGTAAGTCCCTGTTAAATTTAAAAACTTTGTAGTAAGTCTCTTATAAATTTAAAACTTTGTACCTATGTCCCTGATAAATTTAAGAACTTTGCAAGTAGATCCGTGATAAAGTTAAAATCTTTGAAGGTAGGGCCTTGATAAAACTTTGCAGGTAAATGCTTGAAAAATTTAAAAACTTTGAAGGTATGTCCATGATAAATTTAAAAGCTTTGCATGAAGGCCCCTTATAAATTTAAAAACTTTGCAAGTAGGTCCCTAAAAATTATAAAAAATTTGCAGGTAAGTCCTTGATAAATTTAAAATAATTGCAAATAGGTCCTTTAAAAATTTAAAAACTTTGCAGGTAGGTCCCTATTAAATTTAAAAACTTTGCTAGTAGGTCCCTTATAAATTTAAAACTTTGCAGGTAGGTCCCTAATAAATTTAAAAACTTTGCAATTAGATTCTTGATAAATTTAAAATCTTTGAAGGTAGATCCTTGATAAATATAAAATATATTTGCAGGTAAGTCCCTGATAAATTTAAAAACTTTGAATTTATGTCCATGATAAATATAAAAACTTTGCTTCTAAGTCCTTTTATAAATTTAAAAACTTTGCAACTAATGGTCTCTCTGAAAAATATAAAAATATTGAAGGTAAATCCCTGATAAATTTAAAATATTTACAAGTAGGTCCCTGTTAAATTTAAAAACTTTGCAAGTAGGTCGTTTATAAATTTAAAACTTTGCAGGTAGGTCCCTGATAAATATAAAAAGTTTGCAGGTAAGTCCTTGATAAATTTAAAATAATTGAAAGTAGATCCTTTAAAAATTTAAAAACTTACCACGTAGGTCCCTGATAAATATAAAAACTTTGCAAGTAAGTCCCTGATAAATTCAAAATGTTTGCAAGTAGATCCCTTATAAATTCAAAACTGTGGAGGTAGGTCCCTGACGGATTTTAAAACTTTTCAAGTAGGTCCCTGATAAATTTAAAATATTTGCAGTTAGGCCCCTGCTAAATTTAAAAACTTTTCAAATAGGTGCTTTATAAATGAAAAAATTTGCGGGTAGGTCCTTGATAAATTTAAAATACTTGCATGTTGGTCCATATTAAATTTAAAAACTTTGCAAGTAGTTCGCTTATAAATTTTAAAACTTTTCAGGTACGTTCCTTATAAATTTAAAAACATTTCATGTAGGTCCCTAATAAATTTAAATTATTTGCAAAGAGGTCACTGCTAAATTTAAAAACTTTGCAAATCGATCCTTTATAAATTTAAAAATTTGCAGGTAGGTCCCTGTAATTTAAAAACTTTGCAAGTTGGTTCCATATAATTTAAAAACTTTGCAAGTAGGTCCCTAAAAAATATAAAACAGTTGCAAGTAAGTCCTTGATAAATTTAAAATAATTGTAAGTAGGTCCTTTAAAAATTTAAAAATTTTGCAGGTAAGGTCCCTTTTAAATTTAAAAACTTCGCTAGTAGGACCTTTATAAATTTAAAACTTTTCAGTTAGATCCCTGTTAAATTTAAAAACTTTGCAAGTTGGTCTCGTATGATTTAAAAACTTTGCAATTAGTTCGCTTATAAATTTTAAAACTTTGCAGGTACGTTCCTTATAAATTTAAAAACTTTGGAGATAGGTCCCTTATAAATTTAAAATATTTTCATGTAGGTCACTGCTAAAAATAAAAACTTTACAGATAGGTCAATGATAAATTTAAACACTTTACAGGTATGTCCTAGAAAGATTTTAAAATATTTTCAAGTAGGTCCCTGCAAAATTTAAAAACTTTGCAAATAAGTCCCTTATAACTTAAAAACTTTGTAGGTTGGTCCTTGATAAATTTAAAACACTTGCATGTAAGTTCATATTAGATTTAAAAACTATGTAAGTAGTTCGCTTATAAATTTTAAAACTTTGCAGGTACGTTTCTTATAAATTTAAAAACTTTGGTGGTAGGTCTCTAATAAATTTAAAATATTTGAAGGTAGGTCGCTTATAAATCTAACAACTTATAAATTAAAAACTGTGCAGGTAGGTCCTTGATAAATATGAAAACTTTTAAGGTAAGTACTTGATAAACTTAAAATATTTGCAACTAGGTTCCTTATAAAAACTTTGCATGTGGGTCCCTTATAAATTTAAAAACTTTGGAGATAGATCCTTGATAAATTTAAAATATTTTCATGTAGGTCGTTGTTAAAAATAAAAACTTTACAGATAGGTCCCTGATAAAGTTAAAAACTTTACAGGTAGGTCCATAAACAAATTTAAAATATTTACAGGTAGGTCCCTGCTATATTTAAAAACTTTGCAAATAAGTCCCTTATAAATTTTAAAACTTTGTAGGTACGTTCCTTATAAATTTAAAAACTTTGGTGGTAGGTCTTTAATAAGTTTAAAATACTTGAAGATAGGTCCTTGTTAAATCTTGATAGCTTTGCTAACAAGTCTCTTATAAATTTAACACTTTGTTGGTAGGTCCCTGAAAAATTTAAAAACTTAGCATGTACGTCCCTGATAAATTTAAAATATTTGAAAGTATGTCGCTTATAAATTTAACAACTTTGCAAGTAGGTCCTTTATAAGTTAAAAAAATTGTGCAGGTAGGTCCTTGATAAATATGAAAACTTTTAATGTAAGTACCTGATAAACTTAAAATATTTGCAACTAAGTTCCTTATCAAAACTTTGCAAGTGGGTCCCTAATAAATTTAAAAACTTTGGAGATAGGTCCCTAATAAATTTAAAATATTTTCATGTAGGTCGCTGTTAAAAATAAAAACTTTACAAATAGCTCCCTTATAAATATAAAAACTTTGCATGTAAGTCCCTTATAAATTTAAAATATTTGGAAGTATGTCATATATAAATTAAAAACTTTATAGGAAAGTCCCTGAGAAATTTAAAAATTTGCAAATATATAAATTAAAAACTTTGCAGGTAGGTCCTTGATAAATATAAAAACTTTGCAGGTAAGTCCCTTATAAATTCAAAATATTTGCAAGTAGATCGCTTATAAATTAAAAACTTTGCAGGTAAGTCCCTTATAAACTCAAAATGTTTACAAGTAGGTCCCTTATAAATTAAAAACTTTACAGGTAGGTCCCTAATAAATTTAAAAACTTTACAGGTAGGTCCTAGAAAAATTTAAAATATTTGCAGGTAGGTCCATGCTAAATTTAAAAACTTTGCAAATAAGTCCCTTATAACTTAAAAACTTTGTAGGTAGGTCCTTGATAAATTTAAAACACTTGCATGTAGGTCCATATTAAATTTATATTAACTTTAAAACATTTGCAAGTAGTTCGCTTATAAATTTTAAAACTTTGTGGGTACGTTCCTTATAAATTTAAAAACTACTTTGGTGGTAGGTCCTTATAAATTTAAAACTTTGCAGGTGAGTCCCTGTTAAATTTAAAAATCATGTAGTAAGTCCCTTATAAATTTAAAATTTTGTAGGTAGATCCTTGATAAAACTTTGCAGGTAAGTCTCCGATAAATTTAAAAACTTTGAAGGTACGTCCATGATAAATTTAAAAACATTGCATATGAATCCCTTATAAATTTAAAAACTTTGCACATAGGTCCCTAAAAATATAAAAAATTTGTAGGTAAGTCCTTGATAAATTTAAAATAATTGAAAGTAGGTCCTTTAAAAATTTAAAAACTTTGCAGGTAGGTCCTTGATAAATTTAAGAACTTTGATAGTAGTTCCTTTGTAAATTCAATATATTTGCAGGTAGGTTCGTACTAAATTTTAAAACTTTGCAAATAGGTCTTATATATCCTAAAAACTTTGTAGGTAGGTCCTTAATAAATTTAAAACTCTTGCATGTAGGTCCATATTAAATTTATATGAAATTAAAAAATTTGCAAGTAGTTCGCTTATAAATTCAAAACTTTGCAAGTAGATCCCTTATAATTTCAAAACTTTGCAGGTAGGTCCCTGAAAAATTTAAAAACTTTACAAGTAGGTCCCTGATAAATTTAAAATATTTGTAGATAGGTCCCTACTAAATTTAAAAGCTTTGCAAATAGATCCTTTATAAATTAAAAAATTTGTAGGTAGGTCCTTGATAAATTTCAAATACTTGCATGTTGGTCCATATTAGATTTAAAAACTTTGCAAGTAGTTCGCCTATAAATTTTAAAACTTTGTAGGTACGTTCCTTGGAAATTTATAAACTTTAGTTGTAGGTCTCTAATAAGTTTAAAATATTTGCAGATAGGTCCCTGTTAAATTTTAAAAACTTTGCTAGTATGTCCTTTATAAATTAAAAACTTTGCAGGTAAGTCCATGTTAAATTTAAAATATTTGCAAATAGGTCCTTTATAAATTAAAAACTTTGCAGGTAGGTCGATGATAAATATAAAAACTTTGCATGTAAGTCTTATAAATTCAAAATGTCTGCAAGTAGGTCCCTCATAAACTAAAAACTTTACACTTTATAGGTAGGTCCCTGATAAATTTAAAAACTTTGCAGGTAGGTCCTTGATAAATTTAAAATATTTTCAAGTAGGTCCCTGCTAAATATAAAAACTTTGCAAATAGGTCCCTTATAATTTAAAAACTTTGCAGGTAGATCCCTGATAAATGTAAAATACCTGCATGTAGGTCCATTGTAAATTTATATTAAATTTAAAAATTTTGCAAGTAGTTTACTTATAAATTTTAAAACTTTGCAGGTACGTTCCCTATAAATTTAAAAACTACTTTGGTGGTACGTACTTGATAAGTTTAAAAAATTTGGAGGTAGGTCCTTGTTAAATTTAAAAACATTGTAGTAAGTCCCTTATAAATTTAAAATTTTGCATCTACGTTCCTTATAAATTTAAAAACTTTGCAAGTAGGTCCCTAAAAAATATAAAAAATTTGCAGGTAAATCCCTGATAAATTTAAAATAATTGCAAGCAGGTCCTCTAAAAATTTAAAAAATTTCCAGGTAGGTCTCTGTTAAATTTAAAAACTTTGCTAGTAGGTACATTATAAATTTAAAATATTTGTAGGTAGGTTTATGTTAAATTTAAGAACTTTTCAAGTAGGTCTTGTATAATTTAAAAACTTTGCAAGTAGGTCTCTAAAAAATATGAAAACTTTTCAAGTAAGTCCCTGATAAATTCAAAATATTTGCAAGTAGGTCCTTTAAAAATTTTAAAACTTTCCAGGTAAATTCATGATCAATTTAAAAACTTTGCAAGTAGGTCCTTTATAAATTTAAAATCTTTAAAGGTTGGTATGTTATAAATATAAAAACTTTGCACTAAAGTACCTACTAAATTTTAAATATTTGTATGTAAGTCCTTGAGAAATTTGAAAATTTTTCCAATAGCTCCTTTATAGATATAAAAACTTTGCAGGTAGGTCCCTGTTAAATTTAAAAACTTTCTAGTTTGTCCCTTTTAAATTTAAAAGTTTGCATGTAGGTCCTTGATAAATTTAAAAATTTTGCAAGTAGATCCCTCATAAATTTAAAATCTTTGTAGGTAGGTCCTTGATGAATTTCAAAACTTGCAGTTCTCTGATAAATTTCAAACCTTTGAAGGTAAGTATATGATAAATTTAAAATGTTTGCATGTAGATCCTGATAAATTTAAGAACTTTGCCAATAGGTCCCTGATAAATTTAAAAATTTTACAGATGATCTCTTTGATAAATTTAAAAATATTGCAGGTAAGTTCATGTTAAATTTATAAACTTTGCTAGTTGGTCCCTTATAAATTTAAAAATTTGCATGTAGGTTTGTTATAACCTTAAAAACTTTGTAGATAAGTCCATGATAAATATAAAAACTTTGCATGTTGGTGCTTATTAAATTTAAAAATTTGCATGTAGGTCTGTTATAACCTTAAAAACTTTGTAGATAAGTCCATGATAAATATAAAAACTTTGCATGTTGGTGCTTATTAAATTTAAAAATTTGTAGCTCTATGGTAAATTTAAAGTCTTTGAAGGTAAGTCCATGATAAATTTAAAAACCTTGCAGGTAGATTCTTTAAAAATTTACAAACTTTGCAAGTAGATCCATAATAAATTTATAATATTTGCATGTAGTTTCCTGGTAAATTTAAAAACTTTGCAAATAGGTCCATATAAATTAAAAAACTTTGTAGGTAGGTCCCTGATAAATTTAAATCACTTGCATGTGGGTCTCTGTTAAATTTAAAAACTTTGCAAGTAGGTCTCTTTTAAATTTAAAATATTTGCAGGTACGTCCATTATAAATTTAAAAACTCTTCTCGTAGGTCCCTTATAAATCTAAAACTTTGCAGATAGGTCCATAATAAATTTTAAAACTTTCCAGGTAGATCATAATAAATTTAACATATTTGCATGTAGGTCACTTATAACTTTTAAAACTTTGCAAGTAGTATAAATTAAACACTTTGCAGGTAGGTCCGTGATAAATATAAAATCTTTGCAGGTAAGTCACTAATAAATTCAAAATATTTGCAAGTACGTACCTTGTAAATTTAAAACTTTCCAAGTAGGTCCTTGATAAATTTAAAAACTTTGCAAGTTGGTCCCTGATAAATTTAAAATAGCAAGTAGGTCCATATTAAATTTAAGAACTTTGCAAGTGGGTCCCGTATAATTTAAAAACTTTGAAAGTAGGTTCCTAAAAAATATAAAAACTTTGCAAGTAAGTCCCTGATAATTAGGTCCTTGAAAAATTTAAAAACTTTCCAGGTAGGTCTCTAATAAATTCAAAAACTTTGCAGGTAAGTTCCTGATAAATTTAAAAACTTTACATATGGTCTCTCTAATAAATTTAAAAACATTATAGGTAAATCCATGATCAATTTAAAAGCTTTGCAGATAAGACCCTATTAAATTTAAAAGCTTTGCAAGTAAGGCACTTATAAATTTAAAAACTTTGTAGGTAGGTCCCTTATAAATTTTAAATCTTTAAAGGTGGGTCTGTGATAAATTTAGAAACTTTGCACTAAATTCCCTACTAAATTATAAATATCTGCATGTAGGTCCTTGAGAAATTTTAAATTTTTTCCAATAACTTCCTGATAAATATAAAAACTTTGAGGTAGGTCCCTGTTAAATTTGAAAACTTTGCTAGTAGATCCCTTATAAATGTAAGAGTTTGCAAGTAGGTCCTTGATAAATTTAAAAACTTTGCAGGTAGATCACTAATAAATTTAAAATCTTTGTAGGTAGGTCCTTGATAAATTTCAAAAGTGTTAGTTCTCGTATAAATTTCAAAACTTTGAAGGTAAGTCTAGGATAAATTTAAAAACTTGGCATGTAGATCCTAATAAATTTAAAAACTTTGCAGATAGGTCCCTGATAAATTTAAAAACTTTACACATGATTCCTATGATAAATTTAAAAATATTATAGGTAGGTCCATGTTAAATTTAAAAACTTTGCTTGTAGGTCCCTTATAAATTTAAGAATTTGCAATTAGGTCTGTTATAACCTTATAAACTTTGTAGGTAGGTCAACGATAAATTTAAAAACTTTGCAAGTAGGACCTTAATAAATTTAAAAATTTGCAGCTCTATGATAAATTTAAAGTCTTTGAAGGTAAGTCCATGATAAATTAAAAAACTTTGCAGGTAGGTTCCTTAAAAATTTACAAACTTTGCAAGTAGACCTCTAATAAATTTATAATATTAGCAAGTAGTTCCCTATTAAATTTAAAAACTTTGCAAATAGGTCCATTATATATTAAAAAACTTTAAGGTAGATCCCTGATAAATTTAAAATATTTGCATGTGGGTCCCTGTTAAATTTAAAAACTTTACTAGTAGGTTTGTTTTCAATTTAAATAATTTGCAAGTATGTCTCTTATAAATTTAAAAACTTTCCTGGTAGGTCCGTAATAAGTTCAAAATATTTGTAGGTAGTTCGTTGTTAAATTTTAAAACTCTTCTAGTAGGTCTCATATAAATCTATAACTTTGTAGGTAGGTCAGTGATAAATTTTAAAACATTGCAGGTAGATCATGATAAATTTAACATATTTGCATGTAGCTCACTTATAAATTTTTAAAACTTTGCAAGTAGGTCCTTTATAAATTAAAAACTTTGCAGGTAGGTCCTTGATAAATATAAAAACTTTGCAGGTAAGTCCCCGATAAATTCAAAATATTTGCAAGTTGGTCCCTTGTAAATTTAAAACTTTGTAGGTAGGTCCTTAATAAATTTCAAAACTTTGCAAGTAGGTCCCTGATAAATTTAAAATATTTGCAAGTAGGTCCATGTTAAATTTAAGAACTTTGTAAGTGGGTCCCGTATAATTTTAAAACTTTGCAAGTAGATTCCTAAAAATATAAAAACTTTGCAGGTAAGTCCCTAATAAATTTAAAATATTTGCAAGTAGGTCCCTGACAAATTCAATAACTTTGCAGGTAAGTTCCTGATAAATTTAAAAACTTTACAAATGGTCTCTCTAATAAATTTAAAAACATTGCACGTAAATCCATGATAAATTTAAAAACTTTGCAAATAAGTCCTTGTTAAATTTAAAAACTTTGCAAATAGGGCCCATATAAATTTAAAAACTTTATAAGTACATCCCTTATAAATTTAAAATCTTTAAAGGGTGCTCTGTTATAAATTTAAAACCTTTGCACTAAAGTACCTACTAAATTTTAAATACTTGCATGTAGGTCCTTAAGAAATTTGAAAATCTTTCCAATAGCTCCTTTATAGATATAAAAACTTTGCAGGTAGGTCCCTGTTAAATTTAAAAACTTTTCTAGTATGTCCCTTTTAAATTTAAAAGTTTGCATGTAGGTCCTTGATAAATTTAAAAATTTTGTAGGTAGATCTCTCATAAATTTAAAATCTTTGTAGGTAGGTCCTTGATGAATTTCCAAATTTGCAGTTCTCTGATAAATTTCAAAACTTTGAAGATAAGTCTATGATAAATTTAAAATCTTTGCATGTAGATCCTGATAAATTTTAAAACTTTGCAAATAGGTCCCTGATAAATTAAAAAATTTGACAGATGATCTCTTTGATAAATTTAAAAACATTGCAGTTAGGTCCATGTTAAATTTAAAAACTTTGCTAATAGGTCCCTTATAAATTTAAAAATTTGCATGTAGGTTTGTTATAACCTTAAAAACTTTGTAGGTAGATTCATGATAAATATAAAAACATTGCAGGTAGGTGCTTATTAAATTTAAAAATTTGCAGCTCTATGATAAATTTAAAGTCTTCGAAGGCTAGTCTATGATAAATTTAAAAACTTTGCAGGTAGGTTCCTTAAAAATTTACAAACTTTGCAAGTAGTTCCCTAATAAATTTATAATATTTGCATGTAGGTCCTTGTTAAATTTAAAAACTTTTCTAGTAGGTCCATTATAAATTTAAAAACTTTGCAGGTAGGTCCCTTATAAATTTAAAACACTTGCATGTGGGTCCCTGAAAAATTTAAAAACTTTGCAAGTAGATATTTTTTAAATTTAAAAAATTTGCAGGCGCGTCCATTATAAATTTCAAAACTTTTCTAGTAGGTCCCTGTTAAATTTAAAAACTCTTCTTGTAGGTCCCTTATAAATCTATAACTTTGCAGATAGGTCCATAATAAATTTTAATACTTTGCAAGTAGATTATAATAAATTTAAAATATTTTCATGTAGGTCACTTATAAATTTTAAAACTTTGCAAGTGGGTCCCTGATAAATATAAATTAAAAACTTTATAGGTAGGTTCGTGATAAATATAAAAACTTTGCAGGTAAGTGCCTGATAAATTCAAAATATTTGCAAGTACGTACCTTGTAAATTTAAAACTTTAAGGTAGATCCCTGATAAATTTAAAATATTTGCAAGTAGGTCCATGTTAAATTTAAGAACTTTGCAAGTGGGTCCCGTATAATTTAAAAACTTTGAAAGTAGGTCCCTAAAAATTATAAAAACTTTGCAAGTAAGTCTCTGATAAATTCAAAATATTTATAAGTATGTCCCTTGTAAATTTAAAACTTTGCAGATAGGTCCTTGATAAATTTAAAAAAGTATGTCCCTAATAAATTTAAAATATTTGTAGGTAGGTCCATGTTAAATTTAATAACTTTGCAAGTGGGTCTGGTATAATTTATAAACTTTGCAAGTAGGTCCCTAAAAAATATAAAACTTTGCAGGTAAGTCCCTGATAAATTCAAAATATTTGCAAGTAGGTCCTTAAAAAATTTAAAACTTTGCAAGTAGGTCCTTGATAAATTTAAAAACTTTGCAAGTAGGTCCTTGATAAATTTAAAATATTTATAGAGAAGTCCATGTTAAATTTAAAAACTTTGCAAGTAGGGCCCATATAAATTTAAAAACTTTGATGGTAGGTCCCTTATAAATTTAAAATCTTTAAAGGTTGGTCTGTTATAAATTTAAAAACTTTACACTATAGTCCCTGCTAAATTTTAAATATTTGCATATAGGTCCTTGAGAAATTTGAAAACTTTTCTAATAGCTCCCTAATAGATATAAAATCTTTGCAGGTAGGTCCCTGCTAAATTTAAAACTTTGCTAGTAGGTCCCTTATAAATTTAAAAGTTTGTAGGTAGGTCCCTGATAAATTTAAAAACTTTGCAGGTAGATCCCTCATAAATTTAAAATCTTTGTAGCTAGATCCTTAATAAATTTCAAAATTTGGAATTCTTTGACAAATTTCAAAACTTCAAAGGTAAGTCCGTAGTTAATTTAAAAACTTTGCATGTAGTTCTTGATAAATTTAATAACCTTGCAGGTAGGTCCGTAATAAATTTAAAAACTCTACCGATGATCCTCTGATAAATTTTAAAACATTGCATGTTGGTCCCTTTTAAATTTAAATACTTTGCGAGTAGGTCCCTTAAAAATTTAAAAATTTGGATTTAGGTCTGTTATAACCTTACAATTTTTGTAGGTAGGTCCATGATAAATTTAAAAACTTTGCAGGTAGGTTCCTTACAAATTTACAAACTTTGCAAGTAGATCCCTAATAAATTTATAATATTTGCAAGTAGTTCCCTGTTAAAATAAAAAACTTTGCTAGTAGGTCCATTATAAATGAAAAAACTTTACATGTAGGTCCTTGATAAATTTAAAATACTTGCATGTAGGTCCCTGTTAAATTTAAAAACTTCGCAAGTAGGTCTTTTTTCAATTTAAAAAGTTTGCAGCTACGTCCCTTATAAATTAAAAACCTTTCCTGGTAGGTCCCTAATAAGTTCGAAATATTTATACGTAGGTCCCTATTAAATTTAAAAACTCTTCTAGTATGTCTCTTATAAATCTATAACTCTACAGGTAGGTCCATGATAATTTTTAAAACTTTACAGGTAGATCATGACAAATTTAACATATTTGCATGTAGGTCACTTATAAATTTTAAAACTTTGCAAGTAGGTCCTTTATAAATTAAAAACTTTGCAGGTAGATATTTGATAAATATAAAAAGTTTGTAGGTAAGTCACTGATAAATTCAAAATATTTGCATGTAGGTCCCTTATAAATTTAAAACTTTGCAGGAAGATCCTTGATAAATTTAAAAACTTTGCAAGTAGGTCCTTGATAAATTTAAAATATTTGCGCACAAGTCCCTGTTAAATTTAAAAACCTTGCAAGTAGGGTCCATATAAATTTAAAACTTTGCAGGTAGGTGTAACATCCCGTTAGGATATTACGGGTTTAAACAAAAAAATAAAATAAGAAAATAAAAACGCATTAATTATAAATCCATTTCCCAAAAACGTGGGAAATTTCAAATAATTTATTTCATAATAAAGATAACTCTAAGTTCAAATCTTCTCAAAATTCAATGAAATACCAAAACAGTCTCATAATAGATTACTTCTTTAATCCAAAACCATAAATGATAAAACTCTATAAAACTATTCCCATGAGTTTTCCCCACTCCGCTGCTAATCCTCACTAGATCCACCTGCACCATCATTTGCTCCCGTGTACCGCGAACACAATCATCGACAAACATAAGCAGATAGGGTGAGCTAACAAAATAAACATATATATATATATATATATGACACAAATATACCAATCACACAATCACACCAAAGGAATTCCATCCTTTGATATCACATCAC
>Ga0209389_1003864_pt1 | contig 12257 bp, 4 predicted proteins | sample CowpearedBW_FD_187526 | JGI IMG/M metagenome (GOLD analysis project Ga0209389, IMG submission 187526) | Root nodule microbial communities of legume samples collected from California, USA - Cow pea red BW (SPAdes) (version 2) | ecosystem: Host-associated > Plants > Roots > Nodule | place: USA... | reverse complement strand
AAAACTTTACCCAAATAAAAGAAAAAAAAAAAAAAAGAAATGAGTGTGTTCATTCATTAAAAATCAAAACTTTCATTAGAGAAAAAACCATAGAAAAATACATACCTCTTCTAGAAGAAAAAAAAAACTTCGAGAGAAGAAAAACTTGTAGAAAACAAAAGTTCAACACAAAAAGGAGAAGAACATGTGTTTGATCTTTCAAAAAGAAGAAAGTTCTTTAAAAATTAAAACTTTGTCAAGAAAACCATAAAAATTTAAGAATACATACCAATATTGAAGACAAATTTATGTTGCATGTTTTGTGGTTGGAGGGGTTTGCTTATGGCCGTCAACATGTTTTAAATCTTTTATCTTGTCCAATTGTTCATTCATGTAAACAAAACGATTGTTAAAAAAAATGAATTTGTTCGGTCAAAAAGAAGAAAGTTCTTTTAAAATGGTAACTTTGTCAAGAAAACAAAAAAATGGAAAAATACATACCATTGTAATTGTTGAAGACATCTTAAACACAGGTTAAAAAGAAGAAAGTTATTTAAAAATCGAAACTTTGTCGACAAATCCAAAAAAAAAATGGAAAAATACATACTGTAATTGTTTGTGGGCTTGAACACCTTCAATCATCAGAGTTCATGCACTTCGAAGAAAACCTTCATTCATCAAAGAAAAAAACAATACAAAAGCCTATATAGAATAAACAATACTGGAAAAGGACCGTTGGAATGAAGAAGAAGATATTCGAGTTAAGAACTTCTATAGCTAAGAGAAAGGTATGTTGGGTTTGTGGTTGACAGCGAATGAGAAGAATAGAGTAAGAAGAATTTAAATTTGTAAGTGAATGATGACAATAAGTTTAGGTTATTATGTTTTTAATTTTAATTATTGAATTATTTCATTGTAGCTCAAGAAATTGAGAATGAATAGTGTTTTTATTTGTTTTTGCTATTTGTGATTAAAAAATTCTGAATGATAATTTTTCAAATATATTATTATATTAAAAACCTGTTGATTGTTATTAGGTCTTCATTTGTATATATTAAAATTTGTCTCGTTTATCAATTGTTGGACAAATTAGAACGAAATAGACAAATTTAATGTATACAATATATTATTTAAAAAGAGTAAATTTGACACCTTAATAAAATGCTAATTAAATTATAAGATGACTTATGAAATTAAAAATTATATTTAACTTTCTAAAACTAAAATGAATTATCGATAAATTTAATAATTAATATAGATTATTTTACAAATGACCAAAGAAATTCATGTCGTTCTTTTATAAATTCTTCAACTTGCAATCTAATTTGAATTTCATGTAATTCATACCATCTTCTCCTTAAGTTTAAGGTAAAATTTTAGTAAAGTAATTCACGTAAAACTAATTAAAACATTAACCCTCTTAATCACATGCAAGAGATAAAGGCAGAAAGGAACAAAAAAACATCATCTATTAGTTTTACACAATCAAAGAACATGACTCAAAAATCAATAAGTAATTACCAAACATGTCATTTCCAAAGTTTTGAAGATTCATCAAATTATTGTATGACTAACAACTTCATAGGAAAGGCTAATCTATGAACAAAGTATTTAGAAAAAAGAAAACGAACATCACAATCACAATCACAATAAAAATGGACAAGAAAGAAAGTTTTAAAGAAAATAAATGTGTAGAAACCTTCCTCAATTATCGATCTCCAAATTCAAGTGCCTTTTCCTCTGTTTTTTTTTTTTTGTCTTTTCGGCATGGTAACCTCACAACCCTTATAATCTTCAACAACAATTCCATTTTTCCACATGCACTACTTCATACCTACAATCCATATTTCTTCTGCCAAAAGTTAAACAAATAATTAATTTGGCCAAAAATAGAAACAATAAAAAGATAATGAAAAAAAAAATGACAAATCCAAAGAAATTTAAAGTTAAAAGGCGAAGGAATAGAAAACTCCAATAATTGAAGTGACTACTAATTAAATTCTTTCAATTTATTTTATACTTTGTAAAAAACAAAATCACGTGTCAAATTATCTTATATGATTAGCAAAGCAAATAAAAAAAAAAGTATTTGTACAAGCCAAATTAAGACTAGAAATCATCAAATTCAAATTGGAGATCTTGACTTGAATTAGAGCTTATCATTTACTACAAAAATGTATTTATAGAAATACTTATATCTATCATCCATCAAACTAATATTGCAATGTTTAAACATACAAAAGAAAAAATAACTTATTATGGGAATGACACAACAATTTTAAGACATGATTGAAAGAGATAAAAATAAAGAGACTGAAAATATGTCTTATGCTAACGATTTTTAATTATTTTATTGTATCTATATACATTAGTTATTATCTTTAAGTAATATTTTTATTTATAATTACATCGTTAATCTTTCAATAAGTTTCTTTTTGTCTAATAAAAAACGATTTTACCATAATATTTTTGTAATTGTTATTAAATGGAAATATGGAAATGTGAACAATTTATAACAAGAAAATTATTAAATATAAATCAAATTTAAAAATCAAAATAATTAATCACTATATTAATTAATTGAGTAAATACAAATTTATAAACTAAAAATTATTAGTATTTAAAATAATTTTTTTTATAAATAAAAAAAATTATAACTGATTTGAGAATTAAACTTTAAGTATATGTCCTTATAACTACAAAAGTTTTAAATATTTAATATTATTGATTGTAAATTAATCTTTAATTTCAAATTAAAAATTAATTTAGTGGTTAAAACCTAGAGACCAATTTACACTTTAATTCTTTTTAATACTAATAATATTTTTAGTTTATAAAATAGTATTTAAATTAGTTAATATAATAACTAATTATTACTCGTTTCTAAAATTAGTTATTTAATGATTTCTTGTAATAATTTTACAAAGATAAATTATAAATAGTGAATGTCGAATTAAAATGTGATGTTATTTTTTTAACTAAATAATATCTTTATAATATGTAACGATAATTACGATGTATTAATATACAAAAATATATGCATATACAATCATTTATGTTTATACAAATTTTGGCTTTAAATGTGTATTTAAATTTGAAATATATTCTGATTTTTATTTGGTCTCTAGTAAAAAATATATATTTTGTTTCCAAAATCTTTTAACATATTTTCTTTGTATGTTAAGTTGTTTTTGAAATATTTATGAATTTTTTTTCGCAAAATATTTAAATTTTTTTCTTTACGCTCCTAAAATTTTGTTTTCTTTGTCATGTCTTCTCTATTAAATGGTGATATGTTGAATTTGAAAAATCACTAAGCCAGCATGAAATACAGAATAAGAAAAATAAAGGATAAGGAAAAAACAATATGGATGAATACACTTGGAGAGAAAAAACATTTTTAAATCTAATCTTTAGTTTTTTATTTTATTTTTGAGATTCCATTTACAAGAATTATTTCTATATTGAAAAATGTAAACGAATATTAAAATTTACCCTAAGAATGTTCAATATTGATCTTAATATCACAGAAAAAGCAATTCCTATTCTAAGATATATGTTCAACAACTTTTGAAAAAGAAAACTAAGGAATATAAAAATTATTTATTTAAAATAATAATAATAATAATAAAATATAAAAAAAACAATCAAATTTTTAACACAAACTTAAAATAATGTTACCTGCTGCCAAAGAGTGTCTCCTAAATTATTTAAGATCTTGAAATATGCATCACGCCAAGAACGTATTATTAAGATCGAGCCAAACACTCCCCAAAAGCTTACGACAAATCCAATTGTCATACTTATATAATATTCATGATTGAAAATCTCATCCTCTTGAAATTTAGTAATTGGTTTTTGCCATGGCTCTCCATTAGTACACAATTTCTTTAATGGTGGTCCACAAAGATCAACATTATCTTCATATTTTGATGCATCAAAACTTTGTAATTGTGTGCCAATTGGAATTTCTCCCGATAAATAATTATGTGACAAATCTAACACAGTGAGTCGGTCAATTTGAGCAAGACTTGAAGGAATAGAACCAATAAGTTGGTTTTGTGACAAATCAAGAAATTCAAGTGATGTTAACTCTCCAACATTTGAAGGAATTTTCCCTGTCAATTGGTTTCTTGATAAATTCAATGAAACCAATCCAAATAAACCCTCTATTTCTTTTGGAATTTCTCCTGATAATTGATTGTTTGAGAGATCAATGCTTTTTAAAAGTGATAATCCTATGTTTGTGAACATTTGTTCAGAACCTTTCCACATCAAGAATGCATTCAAATTGTACGAATAGTTACCTTTCGTAAAACTCGTGTTGATCAAATAATGATGACTTTGATAATATCTCAAAGAAGTCATTTGAGCCATTGAGGAAAAGTTTTGTATGCATGTAGGAATCTGTCCAGATAGGTTGTTTAGAGAGAGATCTAAGAGTTGAATTCTTTTTAGATAACAAATTTGCAATGGTAAGCTCCCATAGAAATAATTGCTTCTTAAGCTTAAAAATTGCAACTGTGATAATTTATTCCCAATCCAATTTGGGATAAATCCTGATAATCTATTTTCTGCTATGTCTACCATCACTAATTGTGTGCAATTCTTTAGGATGGAAGGGATATTGCCTGATAAGTTATTACTTCTCAATAATAATACTTGAAGTTGCAAGAGTGATCCAATTGAAGTAGGAATATTTCCAGAAAATTTGTTTTGACTCATAGTTAAATAAGTCAATGCCTTGAAATGGGTCCAACAGTCCGGAATTTGTCCAGAAAACTTATTATTTGAAAGGTCTAATTGGTACAAAGTTTCAGCTACACCACCAGAGCATAAAAACGAAAAAGAATTTGTGAATTTATTGTTTGATAGATCAAGAAATATTGAGCCTCGTAAAAATGGTGGAACATGACCTTCAAATTGATTTGATGCCAGATTAAGAGAAAAATAATGATTATCTAATGGCAAATTTGGAATTATACCTTGCAAATTATTGCATGAAATATTAATACTCATCCAATCTGACAATCCAAATTTGGTCCAAAACCATTTTGGAACAGTACCTGATATTCCACCATTTGAAATGTCAAGGTATTGAAATTTGTTTTGTTTCTCTAGCCATTTTGGAAAAAATGGGCCTAGCTTGCAAGACCTCAATTCAATATCATCCAATTGAAAAGACGGAGCCCAATTTTGACTAATTTCTAAAGTCAGTGAGTTATCTGACAACATCAATGCCTTTAACTTTGTCATATTATTAAAATGAGAGTCAGTTAGCACACCTTTCAAAGAGTTTGACATCAAGGATAATACCTCAAGTTCTGTTGGAAATCGAAGATCTTCAGAAATTGTCCCATTTAATTTGTTACCATAAAGGTACAATTCTTTTAATGATGGGAACATTGTTGCGAGGTTGCAAGGCAAAGTACCACTAATTTGATTCATGCCTAGATTTAAATGTTGCAATGATGGCGATAAGTGATGTATTATTGTTGAAAGGTTTTCACTCAGCCTGTTATTGAATAGGTTCAATGAACGCAAAACACTATCATTGTGAAGTAATTTTGGAACTCCGTCCTTTATTTGATTTCCTGATAGATCCAACGCTTCTAACTTTGAAAATATAGAGAAATCAGGCAGTATTCCGTTGAATTTATTGTAATGGAGATATAGTTCTTGCAATGAGTATCTAGAGCATCCGGACAAATGATTAAATATCATTGTCAGATCTTCACTCAACTTATTGAAAGAAAAATCCAATAACTCCAAAGTACATGTGGTCCCAAATGATTTTGGAACACCACCTTCTAAAGAGTTAAAGCTAATTGACAACTGCTCCAAATGAGATGGCAATCTAGTGCTTTCAGGTATCTTCCCACTCAACTTATTTCTAGAAAGATCCAATGTTTTTAAAGAGGAGAACATTGAAAGGTCAGGTAGGGAGCCTCTGATTTGATTAGAAGTCAAACTCAACTCTTGTAGTGAGTATCTAACACAACCACTGGAGAAATAACGAAGAATTGATGAAAGGTCTTCGGTGATATTGTTTTCAAACGTGTCTAATGAACGTAGGGTGCATATATTCATGAATGATTTCAAATCCTCACCCTTGAACAAATTATTGGAGAGGTCAAGGCGTTCAAGTGAATTCATGAACAAGCCAAAACCATTTGATGTCGAACCCTTCAAGAGGTTATCATCAAGGTCAAGCTCAACAAGGTTGGAAGTGGTGTTTGACAGCCATGGGAATAGCATTGGTTGTGTGAAGGAGTTTCCAGAAAGATAAAGGACAGAAAGGGAAGTAGAAAAATTGAATTTGGAAGGGTTGAATGAAAGGAGAAAATGATCGGAAAGGTCACAATCAATTAAACCGAGTTCTCTTAGTTTTGGTAGCTTGGCAATCATTTGAAGCCAGCTAGGAGAAGTGTTAAAATTAGATATGGAAGCCAAGTAAAGATGGGTTAAAGAAGTAAGATTTGATAACCATTGATGAGTAGTGACAATTTTGAGAGCAGAAGGAGATCCTCCAAGATAGAGTGTATGCAAATTGGAAAGGTTTCCTAGTTGGGAAGGAATGTATCCTTCAAAAGAATTCCCAGTGAGATCAAGATACTGCAACCGAAACAGATTTCCAATCTGAGATGGGAAACTTCCTTCAAAAGAATTCCCACTGAGGTCAAGATACTGCAAGCGAGAGAGATTTTCAATCTGAGAAGGCACACTTCCACCAAAAGAATTGCTACTGAGATCAAGATGGTGCAAGCGAGATAGATTTCCAAGTTCATGAGGGATTGAACCCTCCAAATAATAATTAGAAGCAAGATTTAAGTATTTTAAATGAGAAAGAGAGCCTAACTCACTTGGAATTCTTCCGCCAAACTTACATGAAGAGAGATCAAGATATTTCAAGTTGGTAAGGGAGCCAATAAACCCTGGAATATTAATGTCTGGAAAAGAATTGAGACTGAGGTTCAAATACTGTAATTGTCGCAACTCCGTTAATGACTTGTGGATCTCTCCGCTGATGTAACGCCGAGAGACTTCATCATAATAGCCAAGAGAAAGATATTTATAATGAACTTCTCCGTGAAGGTCGAGGCTTACAATATGGGCGGTGAGGTTGCTGCAGCGAATCCCTTCCCACTGACAGCAGTCGGGAGAGGTCCAAGAGGAGAGCATGCTGTAACGATCAACAATGGCAGCCTTGAATTGGAGGAGTGCTTCCCTCTCCTTCGGAAGGCATCTCAGATGGTGTTCTCCGTACGCAACCTGCAACACCACACACACCACAAACATCATCGCTTTCATATTCTTCATTATCACTTTCAAACAGAGTGAATATTAGAAGAGACTGATATATGGTTTCTGAATTTACCACTCCCAATACCCATCCATATATATATATACACACACCAACTCCTAAATTACATATTCTTCTCTCTCTCTGCTGCACTGCTTCGTTACTTCATTCTAAGTCACTTTTTTTTATTCATCATATCAACTAATTTTTGTGGTCCATAAATAATGTACTAAAACAACCCTTTTTTTATTTACAATTATATATGACTCATACAATAAGTTAGTAAAAGCCAACAAATATAAAACATAAAACGCACACATTAAATGCACTAAAAGGTTTTATGTTTGAAATAATAAAAAAAACTAATGAGATTTCATTTCAACTTTATATTCAGGTTAAATTACTTTTTGGTCTCTTTATTTGTCATGAAATTTTATTTTGCTCTTCAAGTCTTTCGTTGTCTCAATTTGGTCCTCATTTTCTTAAAAATGACTCAATTTGGTCCTCATTGTGAACTTTGACCAGTGTTAAGTCAATGTCACGTGTCAATTTCTAGTTTTTTTGAATTTTTTTAATAAATTTTTTTAATTTTTTTAAAATTTTTAATTTTTTCTTTTGAAATTTTTTTTATTTTTGACACTTGTCACTTCACAGTTATGTCACGTGTCAAAGTGACTCAATTTGGTCCCTATATTTGTTTTTAGTTTCAATTTAGTCCCAATTTTTGTAAAAATGAAGCAATATTCTCCTCCTTAGATTGAGACTCAATTTAATCTTTGTATACAACTTATGATGATATTCTTAATAAAATTGACGTTTTTATTAAATATTTGTAAAAATATTTTTAAATAAGTTTTTTTTCTAGTTTTATTATTAAATAAAGTTAAACCCCAAACTTAATTTCAGAAGTTAACAATTTTGTCATCATATATAAAAGCATCAAGTGTATCATATTATACAAACTTAGTAAAAATTAAAAATCAAATAACTTGTCACACATAAGTTTAGGAACTAAATTTCAAGTTCAAAACAAAATCAAAGTCTAATGTTTTGTGTAGAATTTAAAGTTAATTTAAAATATTTATAAAAATATTTAATAAAAACATTAATTTTAGTAAGAATATCAACATAAAATTTATTAAAAAGTTAATTTAGTGTCAATTTAAGGAAGGACAATATTGCTTCATTTTTACAAAAATTGTGACTAAATTGAAACTAAAAACAAATATAGGGACCAAATTGAGTCACTTTGACACGTGGCACAACTGTAAAGTGACACGTGTCAAAAATAAAAAAAAATTAACAAAAATTAACAAAAATTAACAAAAATTTAAAAAAAAATCAAAAAAAATCAAAAAAAACAAAAAATTGACACGTGACGTTGACTTTAACACCGTTTGGTCAAAGTTAACGGTGAGGACCAAATTGAGTCATTTTTAAGAAAATGAGGACTAAATTGAGACAATGAAAAACTTGAGGACCATAATGAAATTTTATGACAAATAAATGGACCAAAAGAATAATTTAACCTTATATTTATTATGCATTTCATTAATGCATGAAAGATTTCAATAATTTCAGCATTATCAATTGACTTCCAAGAAGACTTGTGAATTTTCATTTTAAACCACAATATTATATGAAAAAAACAAACCATCAAACTCCTCCTCACAAATAATTAAAGAATTGGAATTTAATATTTGAAAAAAAAAAACTAAGAAAGTGCTCTGAAAATGCAATTGTGTCCAACAAATTGTACTCTTTGCGATATCTTTATTTGTGGCTACCAAGATGGTCAGTTTTTCCTAACAACATAGAAAGAGTCCAAATTATTACAATTTAATAGCTTTACATGAATAATAAATAATGTTATTTATTCTTGTGTAGAGACAAAATATTGTATGAAAATATATACAATTAAATTTGTATATTGTCTGTGATTTTTTTTATACAATTCATAAAATAGATATTTTTCTTTCAGGATTTTAAAAAAAAATTGTAAGTCCCACTAAATATTAAGAAAATATTTCAATAGTGAAAGCTTTCTATCTTGTTCCTATAATATTGTCATCTCATATTACTAGCTAGCAAATGAGTTTGTCGTAGTAAAGTATAGTTTGGTGTAATTGGACAAAATGTAACAAATATTGCCAAATAAAAAAAGGAAACTTCAATGAATCTAGTCATTATTAAATTGGACATTGGTCTCATGTAAATAAAATGACAAGGAAAATTAATAAAATTGAATCAAACTCTATTATTCCAACCAAACCAGGTTCAATTGTAAACTAAACAAGGTAAATATCAATTGTACTTCAATTAATCGAGCTTCACATAAAGAAATAAATGTAAATAAAGTTTCATCTTTGCAAACAGTAATCAAAACGCTCAATTACAATATAATTAATACATAATTTGATTGTAAAAGTACCGTGAATCATATATTATGATAAAATACCAAATACAATCAGAATATCAAGTATCACTAATTGAGTAATCTTTGGCTAAGTCACAATAAACATATTCATCACAATAAAGTTTAAATCATCAATAATTAAATATAATATAAATAATCACAAATAATAAAAGATCATGCTTGTCAAAGTCTAAGTCAATGGAGGCATTCTTACGATAAGTCCCTCCACTTTTCCACCATTGTCACTTTCCTCATTATCAATGGTGAGAAATGTTTTGGGGCAATAATTTATTCCAACCAATTGACTTATCCGAAGACTTGTGAAAAGAGAGATCGATTTTTTAGATTAAACAACAATTTTATATAACAAATAATCGATCAAATGTTTCCTTAAAAAAATAGTGACAGAATTATAAGCCAATATTCGAAAGATAATAAAATTAAAAAAATATTCTGGAAATGCATTTTGCAAAGCAATTGTTTTTTAACATGTAATATTTGCAATGGCTTCTTTTATGAATAAAAGATGGTTAATTCGACATAGAAAGAGTTCAAATTAACACAGTGTAACAGTTTACATATGAGTAACAAAATAACCTTACTTATTTCTATTTAGAAATAATAGTTATTTAAAATAAATACCATTAGAAAAGTTTATATTTTGCCTGATTTTTTATAAAAAATTGTGATTTTTATATTTTTTATAAATCTTTTAAGTTATACGAAAAAAATATATTTTAATATTAAAAATCCAGATAGGTAATAAGTTCGTTATAGTAAATTGTCTTAGTTACAAATTATAAAGAAATATTGACAAAAAAAAAGAAGGAAACTTCCTTTTTTTCTGAAGACAACAAAATATAAATTAATTAATATTTAAGACAACAACAACAACAATTCTTTGTTACTTCTTCAAATATGAAAATTTGTAAACCTTGTGAACTTATGTTTGTCATATCATACTTATGTGATGGGTTTACTTTACAATTTTCCAAGTCCTCACCGTAAATGTCACCCCAACTCTTAAATAATATTTAATTAGTTAAATACATATGTTTATCTATTATAATTAAAACTGCTAAACAGAAAAATTCGGATGAAATTTATTCTGGATTAATGTTCTTTTTTTAAATCACAATATCTAGTCAATTTACATAAAGTAATAACTTAATTTATGTGATGCATATATAAAATAAACTACAAATTACATGGCATCCACAATGAAATTACTATCAAATGAAATGTTATCAGTTTTATAGTATGAACACAAATTTGGTATTTGTAGAATAAATCAAATCGTGAGAAAAGTTTTAGGGCAATAATTTTATTCCAATCAATGGACTTATCGGAAGACTTGTGAAAAGAAAGGTAACTTACATTAACTATTTTTAGATTAAACGATAATTTTGTGTAAAAAATAATCCATCAAATATTTTCTTAAAAAATAGTGACAAGATTATAAATCAATATTTGAAAGGTAATAAATTAAAATGTTGAATCAAGTTAACAAAGGTAAGAGGTCAAGACGAGTTAACCTGAGTTGAATTTGAGACGAGTCGATCCATGTCTAGGTCGAAGGAAGTTGACTTACGCTAAAAGTCGAGTCAATCCAGAATCTATTAGAGTTAGGTCGACATGGTTCCATGTAAAATGAAGTCGGTCTGACCATGTTTACTCAAGTTAGTTTTGACTAATGTTAAAGTGATGTGACTCAAACCCAAGTTGAGCAACATAAACTAAATAACCTAGATAAGTCCATTTGGGTTTTAAGCTGAATCTGACCATGACTAACAGACCTAATAGTTAAATATAAATGAAGAATTACTTCCAAGTAAGAAAGAGAGACATTATTTATTCTATATCTAACATGTAAATACAAATGGATATCAAATTGAGTATTTATGTCGGCTCATTAATTAACTTAACAGAGAACAAATATGCTCTTAGGAATTGCTTCCTTATTTTAGGAAATAAAGTAAAACACTTGAAAAAAAAAAAACTCTAACTATAAGGAAACAACTATTTAACAACTAAGTGTACTATAGGCATTTATTTCAGATATAAATTAAATGATTAAATAAAAAATAAATACAAATGGTTGTATAGAAGTATGTAAAGTGTGAAGGTATTACAGCCTTCTAAAACATGTGTCATCTATAACAATTAGGGGTGGCAACGGAGCGGGACGGTGCAGGGCGGGGACGAGTTTCGCTTTTCCATATTCATCCTCACAGAAAAAATCCATCCTCATTCTCATACCCAAACTCAACGGGTATCAAACTCTTGTCTCATCCCCATCCCCACCGGGTAACGGGTATAATCTCGTACTCATACCCGTACCCGTGTTCTAACTACTTCAATATTATTTTTTATAAAAGAAAAAAAATTACGGTAAAGAAAACATAATATTATCAAATATTCAATATTAGGAGGATGATTGTTTCTTCCATATCAAATACTTTGAAATAAATTATAATTGTCTACATTTTAGATTAGAATACCAAATAAAATTTCATGAGAACCAAAACATTTATTAAATTTGCAAACTACAACATTGAT
>Ga0209389_1003860_pt1 | contig 12259 bp, 5 predicted proteins | sample CowpearedBW_FD_187526 | JGI IMG/M metagenome (GOLD analysis project Ga0209389, IMG submission 187526) | Root nodule microbial communities of legume samples collected from California, USA - Cow pea red BW (SPAdes) (version 2) | ecosystem: Host-associated > Plants > Roots > Nodule | place: USA... | reverse complement strand
GAAACACTGTTAATTAAAGTACAAATAGCAAACTACATATTCTAATTTCGTAACTATGACATTGTCTTCCTTCTACATCATAATTGAAGGAATTTAAACTGATACTGACAGCTCAAACATTCATCAATTAAACAATTATAATTAAACAACCCTGCCGACAATTATAATTAATTAACAATTAGTGAGAAAAATAAACACAATTAACAACTTATTTAAGCATTTTAAACCCTTTGTCGGGGAAGAAAAACATGAACAAGTTAATGTCGGAGTAGTGTTTTTTGAAGCATGAAGAAGTTGTTCAATCGGCAACAAAAGCCACCATGATCATAATCTCTTGTTAAGTAAAGTTTAATTAAGAAAAGTGATGGCTTTGGAGAAGAATTTGGATTATCTGTTGAGTTTTTCTGTAGTATTCTTCTACTGTGAATACATCGATGGTGATAATATTTGAGTTAACATTGAAATAAAAATATGTCAAATAGTGTAAATAATTCAAAAACTATCATGAAATACGTTTGAAACATCAGAAAAAACTTAACAAAATTTGGTTAAAATGATTAAATTCATACATTTTTAAAGATGAAAAACTAAATTGGTCAAAATTTTTGAAAATAGACTAATTCTAAATTTCACTGAAACGCGAGGGACCAAAAACATATTTAACCCATTTTAAAATTTTAAAATATAGGGTTAAATATGTTTTTGTTCTTTTATTTTTCCGTTAAAATTGAAAATAGTCTCTCTTGAAAATCTTAAATCAATCTAGTCAGTCAACTCTATAGATGCATGAATATAGTCATTTTATTTTATCCAAATTTTATTGAGTTTATTTAATTTTTCAAACATATTTCATTATAGTATTTTAGTTTGTTTATATCGTTTGATACATATCCAGTTCAATGTTAAATGAGAAATGTGTTTGAAACGTCAAATAAACTTAAAAAAAATTGATTTAAGGAATTAAATTCATACATTTATAAAGACAAGAGACTAAATTGGTTCAAAATTTTCAAGAAGCACTAATTCCAATTTCCACTAAAAATGGAAAGATAAAAAACATATCTAAGGCTAACATATATTAAAAGATGTGTAAAGTACCAACTGTATTTTTAATGTTGAATAGAAAACATCATTAAAAAATTCAGTAGAGAATCTGGACTCCTTTAATAATTGTTTGTGTGTTGACACATGGCAACATGGGATGCACATTTGAGTAGCTAGTTAAAGTGCTTTTACTTGTGAAATGATGGGAAAATGTGGAGGGTTGGGAGAGAAGAAGGGAAAAGCAATTGATGCATTTTCTAAAAAGGTTTGTGACATTGAAATATCATATTCCATCATTGAATGAAAAATTAATGAGTTATGGCTAACAAGGGCATGTGGTGTTGATGTGTAGGTTCTTTATGTAAAGGCATTTGGGTCTCTAACAAAAAGATTGAAGGTTAACTTGACCTCAAGTAAGGGCTATATGGTAGGGTAGATATATAGATCATGCAATGCAACTTCTAATTGATTTGTCTCATTGTGTGAGCTGTTACCATGTTCAATAGATTCTTACACCTTAGTCATTTATTTGAATCTTAATGGCTTTTGGCAATAAAGTACACAATTGAAGAAAGTATAGGGCTCTTTGGGTGGTCCAACATATCAAATGTTATAGATCCACATTTTTTTTTTCATTTTGTAAATTAATGTCAAATAATAATCATTTTTGTGAATTCATAAGCCTTGTAATATAATTCATGTTGTAAATTAATGGTCATGGTTATTTAATTAATTTCTTAACTTAATTTTGTTTGTTTAATAAAATTATAGGCATTTCATTATAAAATTTAATTTTATACTTTTTTGAAATTTGAGTTGTATTTAGAGTTTTATTATAATTTTTTTGTTAAATATATTTTTAGTCCTTCCATTCGAACGTTAAATTGAAATTCACAATTGTTCTAAATTTTGATAAATTTTAGTCAGAAATCTTAAAAAATGAATGCATATAATTTTTTAACCTAAATTTTTATTATTTTATGTGTCAGATGATATTTTAGATTAACATTTAAGTTGAAACATAATATTTTGTATAAACAATTTAAATGTTATTATGTAATATTATTAAACACTTAAAATAAAGTTAACATCTTGAATTAAAATGAGTATTTTAATTCTTGTTAAAATGTTAAGAAAAAAATAATGTACGAAAGTATAAGACATTAATAAACTTCAATTTCACATTAATTTAAAGACTAAAAAATTATTTAATTCTATTTTTTTTAATGAAATTTTAATTATATTAATTACTCATGTCACATGTGCAATGGGGATATATTTAAATTATTAGTTTATTGGTAAGACAAAGACATGTCCAATACTATTCGTGGATGGTTGTTGATGAATTTTATGTACTTTTTTATTTAAATTATAACTGATTTAAACAAAAAATTAAAATTACTAATTGTTGGTGAAAAAAATTAATAATTATTTATAATTTATTTTATATATTTTGTTTACATATGTGAAATTAATTTTTTTCTTCTAAAAGTAGTTTTTCAACTCATAATTTATGATACAGTTTATTTAATTTTAATTTTAGAAAGCTCAATTTTATTTTATTATGTAATCTTATCTAAACTATATTTCGAAATAATTTTTAATATATAGATAGATAGTCTAAAAGAATTTGTAAATAATTTTGTTATACCCCAGAAATTACCAAATAGGTATAAAACACATTTTTTGAGCTTACTCTAGTTGCCATTTCTATTTAAAAGTTTTTCAAGAAAATATTTAGTGTTTTAATTTCGTTGGATTTGAGCATACTTTAGTCGATTTCGTTTCTACACAATTTATTTTCCCGAAATATCCATACCACACACCAGTTATTCTCAGGTAACAAGCAAGCATAAAGTGTAACAAACGAGGGTATTTAAGTCATTAATCACTGGAACCCTTGATGCTTGAAGACGGTGGTGGGAATTGGGGATAGGAGCTGAAACCAGAAGAAGAAAGAAAGAGTTGAGAGAATATGATCCTTGCGGTGCTCTTTGCCAACGCTGAGGGCAATATCCTCATCGAACGGTACGTTCAGATCCATCTTTTCTTCCCATTCCCAATTTTTATTGTTGCTGTGCTTCTCAGTTATACCTCAACTTCTCCAATTCGTTTCAATGTTCTCATTATGCATCTAAATTTTAGATTTTGTGGATCGAATCCTGCTATTTAGATTGGATCTCAAATGGGTTTGGCATGGATTTTGACGGGATAGAGTAGTAGTTGATATATAGTTATTTTCTCAAACATGTTGAAAAAGGGGCATTTGTCTCCGTTAAACAATAGTCCGATTTTTCGTAAGTGCTTCCACGATTCCACTTAACTAATTATGTGATCTTGTGTTGGAGTGCTTCTTTGTTAGAAATACAAGTACAAGTTGAAAATTATGTATTGATCAGAAATGAGAAGGCAGAGTAATACATAAGAAAAAAAAATACCGACTTATACAATGGCTTTAAGGTTTTAGGGTTGGAGATGTTTTCAGGATTTTTTGTATAGATTTACAATGACTCGTTGGTGGTTAATCTTCCCCATATATCTTTCTAGAAGATTTTCTAAATTGGGTATGAATCATTGTGGTAAAAGGGTGAGGGAAGGTGTCTTAACATAAATGGGGGACAAGGCATACGGTTTGGAATACACGCATTGAAAGTCGTATTTGAGTTGAAATGAAAAAGTACGGAAACATAAGAAAAGATCCCAAAACACAAAGTCATAAAGGTTTTGCGTTGGAGGTAGAGGATGATCTTTTATATGGGTTTACTCCAACTCATTGGTGGTGAATTTTCCTAGTGTCTCTAAAAATTTTCCAGCATGCTTTTTATATTATTGGGTATTTGGGCTACATTTTAACTGTAATAACATAACCCCGTTTTGATACATATTGTCTGGTCATGCCTACATAAAATACATAATGATTTTCAATATTGCAGTTTTCATGGGGTACCTGCTGAGGAGCGCCTACACTGGCGTTCTTTCTTAGTCAAACTAGGAGCTGATAATCTTAAGGGTGTCAAAAACGAAGAGCTCCTAGTTGCTTGCCACAAGTCAGTATAGCGAACTTTTCTCTTATATTTTACTTTGAATTTCATGTATCTGTGTGTGCTTATATGAATTGCCTCGTCAAGAGCAGAAAGATTACAGATTAAATAATTTTAGTTGCTGGAAAGAATGGACCTGGTATTTGGCAAAACAGTATCTTCAGATGGTGTAGTTGATAGCAGAAATATCAGAGATGTATTTGTAGAACTGTACGAGTGTTCTACATGACTAAAACACGCATTGGTCAATGATGTTTAGCAGCTTTTGAAAACTTGAATCATCATTTGTCACGATCTGAAGTTTGACTTAAAATAAGATTATCTTTTCATTACCAACTCTTTAGCATTCATATTCTTTTTTGAGGAAAATTGCTTCTTATTCTTTTTTGATGCTATAGTAATTGTACATCTTCATTGCTTCAGATCAGTTTATATAGTATACACGGTGCTTGGGGATGTCAGCATCTATGTTGTGGGAAAGGACGCATATGACGAGCTTGCCTGTATGTATTCGTGGACTCTATATTTTATATTTGTTGGTTGTAATATAAAATCATGGAAATTAGTCATTCTGCAGCTCTCAGGCAGAGGATAGGCTCACTTGTTTTAGATTGCAGTGCTGACTGAGAAGGGTATATTTGAAAAATATGAACAGAGCTACTATATCCATTTTTCTTGAGTCTTGACGCAAATATACTTAACCGGTTATACTACAAGAGACTGAGCTTCTTTATTTAGGTTGCTGCTAGTAAGCAGGATGCACCTAGACAAACGTGCATAGGATGATAAGATATAATAAACTATTTGCAATCAAAAGTGATAGAGTTAAGAGTTCAGTAATAGAAAGAAGAGTAAGAAGAATAAGAGTTGTGGAGACAGAGAATCAGATTTTTGAAAGCTGGATTTCAATTATATATTTTTCTATAAAACTCTGTAATGTATCTTAATTTGTCTAATAGACATCAAGCTACGAAGAAATCGTAGGTTTTTGGGACAAAAAGTAGTGATGAAAAACTTCGCCTACACTTTCTTATTTTGATAATGCAAATAATAACTATTGCAGATAAACATTCCTTTTCTAGCATATTTGCTGGTAAGACTAGCGATCACTTTAACTGTCTATAAGGGACATATTTTGGATTCTACATTTCGTGAATGATTTTGATTGGCTTACCAAGAAGATGGTTAATGACATGATGACATCTGCCTTTTTAGCGTTATGCATTATTTCACTGGCGCTGGAAATATAAATTTCAAGAGCCCTGGAATACTTTTCAATTTACATATCTGCTTCTATTTACCTTTTTTTCTATCCAGTGTCAGAAGTGATCTTCGTCATAACCTCAGCTGTGAAGGATGTATGTGGGAAGCCCCCAAGTGAGCGTCTCTTCCTTGACAAGTATGGACGAATTTGCCTTTGTTTGGATGAAATTGTATGGAAGGTAAGGAGGCATGCAGAACATTTCTCAGACTTTCAGTTGTACAGAATAACCAAAATCAGAGCTTCTGATTTTTTGTCAGTTTACTCTATCTGCTTGTCTTTGGAACTCATATAGGAAAGAATTCCATGTGATATATGTCATCATAGGCATTGCTTATTTACTTATTATTAGGCCCATTATCTTCTGCAATGCATGTGATGGATACCCTGAGAAAGCTTTGTTCCATTGTTTCACAGAGCAATTTTCTTCTTGATGCTTTTATTGACAAATTTTCTGTGTTATGTCTTGAAGGGATATTTGGAAAATACAGAAAAGGATAGAATCAAAAGACTGATAAGGTTAAAGCCTCCAACAGAGTTTTGAATAAGAAATCCAGAGGTTGTCATACTATAATGACTGGTATGAGTCCTGTGTTCAGTGTAGCATCTTGTAAATGCATACGGGCAAGCAACCAGAGACTGTGCTGGATATCTTCGCTTTGCAACGACTATATTAAAATTCTTGTGTTAAAATCTTCTCAATTTTTAGCACTGGTATTTTATAGAATTCCCAAATTCTGCCTACTATAATTTGCCTATTTTCCCCCTCTTTTTATCCTTGCATATTGTTTGCTGTGTGGCACATTATTGCATTTTATGGAATGAGGGATTTTCATGCTGGCTAAAATAGTTGCATTTCATTATACCGTTTCATAAACACTAGGAACAAAACATTTTTTAACTCATTATTGTAACTTGTTTGGTGTGTGAACTAATTTTGGTATCTTCTAACATATCAGTGTGTTTATGAACAGTGAAGTTGAAGGTAGAGCTAATCCAAATTTCTTTTATTAAGGATAAAATAGTTATTTCATCACATTTATGAAGATGCAGAAAGAAACATTGGGTGCATGAAGTAATGGCATTTTAACATTTCATACTAGGCCTACCATGAATAATTCTACAAACTCTATCTCTTTACTTTTCTTTAGTAGTTGTAGGCTTTTATAATAGTTGTTTCAGATGTTCATATATTTCATTAGACATATTTGATGAACTATCACTACTAAAAGAAATAGATTCATAATTCTATCTAATAATAATATTCGTGGTTTACTTTTGTGGAGGTTTTTCTTCAAATATCTTTAAATATCTTATTTCAAAAAATTATTCAAGTAATTTAAAAAGAACAAAAATATCTAATTACTGCATACCATTTTTTTTGAAGTTATTTATTAAAAGTTTTTGCTCAATCTATATTCACAGCCAATAATCAATATAATTAGCCAATAACCAATAAAAGGGGATGTGTAACTTTTAGCTTTTGCGTATTGTAATATATATCATAACTAACAAATAAATGCTTAAACAAAATTAAAAATATACAGAAATGTTAGTATTAAAAATAAAGTAACCAAAATAATATAATACATTAAAAACGAAAGAGTTAACCAAAACAAAGTAAATCAAATTAATAAAAATATCTAAATAATTGTCTTTAGAAATATTTTCTTCTAAAGTATTATCATGGTTATTATCAGATAACTTGATGCTTTTATTATCTTAAAACCTCATTTATTATATTTTTGACTTCTAAAACCGTGGTTGAACATAGAGGTGGTAATGTGGGTCTCGTCAAAAAAATGTAGGGCAGGTTAGGATATTGAGCTTATTGGTCTGCAGAAGTCTAAGTTGTAAAAGTATGCAATCCATATAAAAAACATATATTTGTGTATATTGATTATTTTTCTTCTATACTTTTGTATGAATGTTTCAGAATTTTGTATGATTGAAAAAGATAAGTATTATGTATTTTTGAATATGTTTAACTTTAAATAATACATTGTGTATGTCAAAGTAAGAATGTGAATATGATAGAAATATTGAATTATCAATTTATCATCTAACTTTTTAAAGTTTTTGTTTAATTTTGTGAACTAATTAAAGTTTCTCAATTTGTTGAACATTCAAAGTTTTATATTAATTATTTAAAAAAAAAACGGGTTGGTCTGCCAACTTCGCATTTTTGCAAGACAGATCAGACTTTTTGACCCGTGTTGAAAATGTGGGACGAACCAGTCCAGTTCGTATTTTGTAAACCAAGTGCAGACCGGATCTAAATGGTTTAGATAGACTCACATTAACACTCATAATTGAACCTTTCATATTTGGTTTTGTTCTTCTCGAAACATAGGCTCCTCCAACAATATCACCAAATTACTTTATAGACAATCATTAATGCAGCAAATTTCGAAATTTACATTCAATACGTGTACCGAATAAGGCAAATTCTTACCAATATTCTTATTATTAACACTTGTGCTGTCGTAATTGGTGCCAGTGGGACTGTTATTATCTATTAAAAATATGTGATAGAAGAGTCTCTATTTAGCATGAACTTAAAAAAATAAGAGCAATATTTTTCTCACAAAAAATAATAAACAAAAGGGCAAACTTGATTCTTAAACGTTTTATTTTGGTATCTAAATATGTAAATATCCTATTGTTAAATTTTATAAAACCACTTTTTCAATTTGATCATAAATAAGAGATTAAATATTACATTAGTGGGGTCTCACGAATTCAAACACTGACTTTATAAACGGTTCACAAATAATATTTTACACTGTTTTGTTTTAGTATAAAATTAATATTTATCAATTTTGGAAAAAGAATGGTTTTGTTTTCCATAATTAATCCTTCTTTCCTATAGTAGTATCGTCAAGGTTGGTGGTGGGACAGTTGAAAACTTGAAAATGGGAAGGGCTTTTCGGACTATTCCATGGTTGCACGCGCTATATCTTCTCGTCCCTGCTCCACTCGCTGCTGTTACTCTTCCTAAAACCCAAAACCAGATCTAGGGTTTATTTTCATCTTCAATCTCATTCTCAACAATTCTTTCCGTTGCGTCTTCGAAGGTCAGCTTCTATCAACTCTCTCTCTGTCTCTCTCTGCAACCAATTGAATTGGATTTTCTCTATCTCAATCTCTCAAACTGAATCTGAAAATGTAACCCTAACCAACGGAATCAGATGGGAGAATTGAAGGACGCCGAGACTTACGAGGAAGAGCTCCTCGATTACGAAGAAGAAGATGAGAAAGCTCCCGATTCTGCCAAGCCTGCAGAATCCGGCAAGAAGTTAGTCTCCCTCCTCTTTCTCTTATCCTTTTTTTTTTTTATTATTATGAAACTGTGAATTTGTCATTTTCTTTGATTAGTTTGTTTTGCTTTTACGCGATTGAAAGTAATGGAAGTAGCTATGTTTGTTCTTATTTGCTTCTACTGGTATCAATTCGTACTACCTTAGGGAGCGTGAATGTAAATTTATTTATTTATTTATTTATTTTATTTTTAAAGTAATTTGTTTGCTGGTCTTGTCTAGCGAACAAGACATTGTTTGTACAGTAATATAATGTATAAGTAGAGATAGTTGCCTAACCCTGTGTTGTAGCGTAGATTGTATAGATATTAAAAAAGTGAAATTAGGGTAGACAATAATAAGCATCAATTTACACTCACAATTCTATGTTGAGGCTTTTGTAGTGTTTTTGTGACATATTGATGCATTGTTTTCAAAAAAATTATTTGCTTAGGTTTTCAAGCCAAACTTCTATGTTGCACCTCCTGATTTTGTGTATATATTGTTTTTGTAATGCAGGGGTTATGTTGGCATCCATAGTTCGGGTTTTCGAGACTTCCTGTTGAAGCCAGAGCTTCTGCGAGCCATTGTAGATTCAGGATTTGAGCATCCTTCAGAAGGCAAGATTTAGCATTAAATGTTTTTGCTTGAAGTTGATATATGAGGATAGTCGTACAATTTCTACTAAATTTTCATGATGGCTAGGATTAATTTGTAGTTTTCTTTCTAGTAATGATGTTTGTCCTGCTTATCTGTGCTCTTAAGTGATTTCATCTCCATTTGCCAATGCTATTGATCATAATGTTATGTATTTTCTGTTTCATTTTCAGTAAAATTTACACTGTTGAATTCAGTTGGCTAAGATTTCAATATTTTCTTAAAAGATATACTTTTTACTAAGAGTGGGTTATTGGTCATTGTATTGTATGTTTGAGAGGGAATATATATATATATATATATATATATATATTCCCTTTTGAAACCTTTTATTATTCAGGAAGCTACCAAAAAACCATTGTTGGCGTTAAAGATAATCTGGACTCACTGGTTATTATTTTATTTTTTTCTCGGCTAAAATCTTTCTTGCTGGATTGTATCTTTAATGGTTTTTTTGTATTATTGTTATTTTTCTTATTCTCTAATCTATTTTCTTTTGATTTACCAGGTAATCACTACTAGCATATTATTGGTCACGAAAATTGGTTGGTAAACCTTTACATTAAAAGGATCTGGCAGATCATATATACTTACTGAGGATTCGTCCACTACAATTTTGTTTGCTTCTTCATTAGTGCAACATGAATGCATCCCTCAAGCAATCTTAGGAATGGATGTTATTTGTCAAGCAAAATCTGGGATGGGAAAGACTGCTGTTTTTGTTCTTTCTACACTTCAGCAAGTTGATCCTGTTCCTGGTCAAGTTGCAGCTCTTGTTCTTTGCCACACAAGAGAACTGGCTTATCAGGTATGTCTGCGTTCATGTGGATGTAAAGTATATGAGCTGCTAGAACAATTTGTTTTCTACTCTTCTGTTTACGTACATAAAGGTATTTCTTGTATTACCTATACTTAATAAAGATTCATCTGTCCAGATTTGCCATGAATTTGAGAGATTCAGTACATATCTTCCTGATATAAAGGCTGCTGTTTTCTATGGTGGCGTCAATATCAAGGTTCACAAAGAATTGCTCAAGAATGAATGTCCTCATATTGTTGTTGGAACACCAGGGAGGATTCTTGCTTTGGCTAGAGATAAGGACCTTGGTTTAAAGAACGTGAGGCATTTCATACTTGATGAGTGTGACAAGATGCTTGAATCACTTGGTCTGTTTCTTCCCCTGTAAATTTGTGTTTTTTGTTATGCTTTTACAATCTATGATATCTTATCATGTTTTTCTTATTTCTTCTGTTTTACCTTCACAGATATGAGAAGAGACGTCCAGGAGATTTTCAAATTGACTCCTCATGATAAACAAGTGATGATGTTTTCAGCCACACTTAGTAAAGAGATTCGACCCGTTTGCAAGAAATTTATGCAAGATGTAATGTTCTTTTTATTTGGTGATTTAATGTACCTTATATGGTAGGATGGTTTAGTAGTTCCTTCTCTCATTTATTTGTGTACCACTGATGTTCTTTTCTTAGAAATTTCATGAAGCTTATTATTTTATTACGAAGCATTTTTGTTAGTATATTTTTTATTTTTTATTTTCAATGTTTATCCTTGTTTAAATGTAATTGCAATTATAAGTAAATGAAAATAACTGAACTCCATTTATTTGTTTTCTATGATGATTAATTAATATCAACATATTTTGTTTTCAGCCTATGGAAATCTATGTGGATGATGAGGCCAAGTTGACGCTTCATGGTCTTGTCCAGGTATGTTTTATTAACGTTTCTCTCTCCTGTTGGTAATTGTTTTTTTAGTGAAATTCTGTTTTCTAGCTTAATTCTACTCACTTGTAACCTTTTTCAGCACTACATCAAATTGCAAGAGTCAGAGAAGAACCGGAAGTTGAATGATCTTCTTGATGCTCTGGATTTCAACCAAGTAGTTATTTTTGTCAAGAGTGTTAGCAGAGCAGCAGAGTTGAACAAGTTGCTTGTGGAGTGTAACTTCCCATCCATCTGCATACATTCTGCAATGTCACAGGAAGAGAGGTATTTACAAGTTCTTCTGAAATTGGTGGCATGTGCTTAGACTTCTGAGTTTTTAGATTTTTAAGTAAGTTCTGTGTCTCAGAAGCTTCAATTCAAAGTATGGTAGACTGATTGATTGGGCGTTTCAACTCCCTTCATTTGCATAGATGTGAACTTTTATCTATAATTGCAGCCTTATTTTTGGTTTTAACACATTTACCCATTTCAGATTGAAACGATACAAAGGCTTCAAGGAAGGGAAGCAAAGGATTCTCGTGGCAACTGACTTAGTAGGGAGGGGAATTGACATAGAACGTGTTAATATAGTTATTAATTATGACATGCCTGATTCTGCCGATACTTACTTGCACAGGGTAATTGCTGGATCCATTATATTTATTTCTTTTATGCTCCCTTTAGTAGAAGCGGAAAGACATAGAGAGAGTAAAACAAACGAAGGGAAATAGGTGAGAAAAAGAGTACAAACGAGATTTGTTTGGTTGAGGTGGAATGGAGATAAATGATAATAAAATATTGTTATGATAATATTATTTTAATTTTTTTGTTATTGTGTTACTAGTTGATATAAGTCTTCGACAGTTGTTTATTATTATTATTATATTATATTGCATATAAAAAGATTTAAAGAAATTGGACCTTATAATTGATTATGTGGCATTGTGTAGGGTGTTAACCTTTAAAACACTATAAGACACAGTATAATTATGCTGTGTCCTACACTCACATTCCATGTTTTCACTTTAAAGCACCTCTTGTATTCACTATTTTCCTCTCTCTTCTTCCAGCCCTCTTCATCTTTTCCTCTCTCCACCTCTTTCACTTCATCCTAAGCTACGTTTCTATTTAACTTGTGAATTTATAGGTAGGAAGAGCAGGTAGATTTGGCACGAAGGGGCTTGCTATTACTTTTGTCTCCTCCACTGCCGACTCTGAAGTTCTTAATCAGGTCA
>Ga0209389_1003850_pt1 | contig 12268 bp, 5 predicted proteins | sample CowpearedBW_FD_187526 | JGI IMG/M metagenome (GOLD analysis project Ga0209389, IMG submission 187526) | Root nodule microbial communities of legume samples collected from California, USA - Cow pea red BW (SPAdes) (version 2) | ecosystem: Host-associated > Plants > Roots > Nodule | place: USA... | reverse complement strand
CAGGTAGAAGAACTATCACTCTATGTTAATATGAAAATGAAAAAAAATACTAGAAACACTGGTGAGTTTTGTTGCCTCAGTCAACAGATATAGTAATAAAGGCATCATAAATCAGTTGGTTGATGATTCATCCTGCTGAAATTCACATAGTTTTTTTCTCTTCTGTAAAATTGAATTAGTCATATCAGTGTGGCCATGGAAAGAGGATTTGGTTGATTCTCGGATAAACCACCATGGTTGAAATTGTTCTGAATATTGTCCTACTCGGCCAACTACGAGAATGAATTTCAAATGTGTTTTTAAAAATAAGAGTTAGTTACTGGATCCAGTCAAACATGCGTTGACATGACAGGGGCCTCCTCTGTATTTGGAAAAGTAAAACAAACATTAAAAACCTCTTCTTTGCTTTATCATTTAAACTATGATCTTCGATCTGCAATCTGCAGATTCTAGAATCTGATCCACATACAAAAAACGCACTCTCGAAATCAAATCCAATGCTCTGGGAACATAAATGAAAAGAAAAAAAAAAATTGTTCGATGATTCTTCACACATTCAAATTGAAGGAAGAGATATGTGCCGTTTGCTCTTCCAACATGATATATGTTCCAGCCAGAAATCAAATTGAAATGAAATTCCTACTGCAAATACTAAGTAAGATGTTAATTATTAAGAGAAGGCTTTAAGTTCGGATAAAAGTGATAACCATGCACAAAACTCTCTTGATAGCATCTATATCTTTATTTGTCTTTAGCTTGGAGAATCACCAGCGTAAAAATTCACAGCATGTTTTGTAAGACAAAAACAAAAAGCCAATTCTTGTTTGAAATTGTAGCCCAATATAGAGTAGATAGATCAAGTGACAGTAACAGAGAAGACTTAACAAACCCTTTGGGACCAGATTGAATTTTAACAAATATCGTTTAAGAGGAAGAACTAAAGCCTTCTTTCACATTTTTTTGAAATCACATGCATGCATCACACTATAACACGTATCACCTGTTGCAGATTGAAATCAGTTTACAAGGACTGCAACAGATAGTACCATTCATCAGAAGGAGCAGTAAGTTGCAGTATTTAAAACACATCATATAGATTTTGTTGATGAAAATTAAGATGAATCACCACAGGGAGGAAGTGTACCTGTGGAATTAGAAACCAAGAAGCAGATGAGTATGAATCTCAGAACTGTGTTTAGAGAGAGAAGAGAGGTTAGAATAGGTCTTTGACTAGTGGCATAGAGATATAGCCAAGCCAAATAGCAATAACACAGTTTAAAAGTTTTCTAAAGAAGAAAGTTGGTGGATTAGGAGTTCAGGTTGGTAGAATCGCAACAAATAAGACAAATGCCAATATTAACGAGAGGGAATTTGAGAACATGTATATACTGTTAACTAACTGTTTAGAACCGAAGAAAAAACCTTTGAGTCTCATAATCATTGGACCAAAAATGGAAGTCAGTTAAGAGGAATTTAACAATCTTAATAGAAAAACACTGGAAATTACACTCCGTGTTTCTTTATGGATACGTTCAAATAATTTCAAAAAGAAAAAAAATCTTCTCTTTAAAAAGATATAAGCTACTAAAATCACTTAATAAGAAGTGTTTTTCATTTTAGTCATTTTTACTGTCATTCGTTGTTGATATCCGCGATTAATTATAGACTTTAAAAAACTGAACAAAGTTTAACATACACCTTTGGAGACTTTATATAAACTTTTTATTTCATTTTTTAAGTTATAACATATATAATAAGACAGAGGAAAGTCTTATGAAAAGAAATTAGTCATATTCATTCACACTAATTAATTAAGGTACAGGTTATCTTAACAGACCTGGATCCACTCCTGTCACTACGACACCTGTTACTGCAACATTGTTACAGTATTCTAATTTTTTTATGTTTTTCTTTTGTTACATTATATTTTTATCTATTGTCCTTGTGCGTTCTAGGAACTCCATAACAAAATGTAGAAGAAAAAAAATAGAATAAATTTCTCTGTAAATTTAACACAAATTAACATATTCATGTGTGTGTATATATATAAAAGTTGCTTTTCTACTAATGAGTAATTCTTTTTTCTTTTCCTCTGAAAGTTATACCGAAAAGAATTCTAGAAACATATTACACGTTATTGTCTCAATCCTGTTTTTTTCTTCACGGTTTGTTGAATCTTTTAATGTAAGTTAAAAAAAGTAATAAAGTTTACTGTTTTTATATAGCAAATATTTTTATGAGTAATTTAAATTCTTTGACCAGTCTCTTTATGAACAGGAGTGTGATATGTAGTTTATTTTAAGAAAAGCTGAGCTTCTGGAATTTGGTAGTGGCAAGCAAGTGGAAAATTGATGATAGACTTCCATTAAAAAGTAACAAGACTTGGATGCATTTTGCACAATGTTGCTTCTCCTTTACCCCTACGTTTCTTTCATTCTAAATATGTTTAGTCTTAATGTTAATACTGACTTAAAATCTTACACACATAAACAATGGAGGAAATTCCCACTCTATCAACAAGTGTGGTACAAATAAGTCTCTTGGCAGAGATTCATTTATTTTACTGTGCGTATTGACGTAGGGTCTCACGTCATATAACGTCACTGCTCTATTTTCAGGCGTGGAATGTGATGGAAAGGGAATGTTGCAACTTTCAATTTTATAATAGCTAAAACATTGAAAATAGTAAAGTGAAATGAACAAGATTTTGTACTTGTTGACAGAGTCAGAGTTTCACAGGGTCCTCTTCTTTCCCAACTTTCGACTTTACTTCCTGCATATACCAAGACTTTGATTTTCCTAAAATACTCTCTTTTCAGAAGATTATAATAATGGTTACAATTAAATCAAAATTACGTATTGGTGGGAATATATAACTAAATAAAATAGTTAGAATATAAGTTCAGCTTTTGCAAGATAATTCTTATTTTTGATAAATTTTTAAAGGTATGTTTTAATATTTTAAAATATGAAAAATGGACAAAATGGGTACATGCAGTAGTTTCTATGCTGTTGTTGTATGAAAAGAATCAAATGAGGCATCAATGGAGAAGTTAATAATAATTAACTGAGAATCATTATGTAGTTGAAATTGCAGAATGGCTCCAACGAGTACTGCCCACTAGCTTTAGTTTTAATAATATGAAGTCCTAATCATTTGGCCCCATCTTATCCAAATAAACCAAATCAGGGGACTTGGATTGTGGGATAAGCAAATAACAATAACTCACTAAAATTAAAAACTCATTCATCATTTTCTCTTTCCATCATCATCAAACCTTTTTAAAATTCAATCTCAGGATGAGTCTGAAAACATACACATAAGTTGTTAATGTAATGTGTTTAAGGCGAGTTTCTGGTTCATTGGTCTGGTTGGTTTTGGTTCTGCAAGGTTGATGATACTGAAATTTCTATCAGTAATGTGTTTTGCAATTTCAGTATTTTGTATGTATTTTCATTTTAGAAAATTGAGGTGGGCACAGAGAATTTGAGAAGTATTCAGCATAAGCAGCTATTAACAACAAAATAAGCTTCAAAACCTTAGTCTTCATCAGAATTCAAGATTTGGGTTGTACCAAACCAACCATATATTTGAACTTAAAACGAAGCATTGACATTATAGGAATGGAAATCGATCAGGCCAACTTTCAGAACATATGCCTTCGATCAATAATGATCAATAATGGATTGAGGTGTGAATTTGAAGAAGTAAATTTGCGTTAATTTAAATTAATTTTTAGGTAAAAATGAAATTATTTAGATCAAGAGAAAAATGGTATTGAATGAAAAATTTGTATATGATGTAATTTAATAAAATTTAATAATAATAATAATAATAATAATAATAATAATAATAATAATAACTAATACATAGCAGATAATGTGTAATGTTTCCTCCTGTTCACACTGTTGATAATAAAAAGTCTTCTCGACAAAGAAAGAAAGCACATAGAAATTAGGTTGTCTCTGACCATCCACCGCTGTATATTTTGCACACATTAGTGAGTTGGACAATGATAAGCACTGATCCAAAATATACCATTTTTTTCAAAGAAAAAAGTTCAAGAAAGTCAAAAGTGAACGCGTCAAAGGTTGTATATTTGAACAGTGTTCGATTATCTTAGAAAGCTAACGTAGAATTAAAACAACAGGCAAAATAGCTGTATGGTTTTGCCGTTTTCCTATTTTGTTTTTGTTAGGGTTTAATCGGGGACACATTTCAAAATGGTCCAGGGTTTAGAGTTCAACAATTGTTGCCTAATTATTGTTCTTATAGTATGCAATCTCTTCCCACTTATAGTGGGCTTACTCATTCACTTGCTGTAAAACCATTGAAGCCCAAGATCTTATAACTTGACAATTGAACTGGGACACAAACATGTTTCCAATTTAAACACCAAAGATGTTTTTCACAATCTTTAAGAACTGCCTAACATTGTCTTTTGGCTTACACCTACAATTCATTTCTATGATCTTCTAATACAATAATAATACATTTTTATTATGTCTACTGTACAGTAAAATTGCATTAATCTTGTGTTAGACTGTTTATATACATTAGAAATATTCTTTTGAGGTTTGTTGTTTTAGGATTGCTTATTGCATTGAAATTCAACACACACACACACACATATATATATATATATATATAAAATAAATATTCATTTTTTTCTGAGTGAGTAACACTAACATGTAAAATCTTCTTTTCTATAAGTTAATTTAACTTAACTGTCCCACACAAATATATGTAAAGTAAATAATTTATTTACAATAATTATATTGATAATTGACTTAATATCATGTTTTTTATTATATTTATATTTATTTTTTATTGATATTTAAATTATTATTTTTTAAATAATTAATAATTTATTTACAATAATTATATTGATAATTGACTTAATATCATGTTTTTTATTATATTTATATTTATTTTTTATTGATATTTAAATTATTATTTTTTAAATAATTAAGGGTTTATTTAATAATTTTAAGAAAGCTAAATATTTTATTTTTTATTAGACAATTATTATTTTATTAGATAATTTTGGAAAAAATAAGTATTTGAATTTTATTTGTGAAATATTTTGTAACTAAATGAAAATTTGATAAGATTTGAAAATATATTAAAAATATGAAAATCTCAAAAGATGATATATTATATATATATTAGGTACAATTTATTTTAGTACAAATTTCAGGAAAAATTCAGTTCTAAAAAATTTATAAATAAGTGAAAATCTCAAAAGATCTGATGAATATATAAAAAATATGAAAATCTTTCAAAGATTTATTGAGTTAAAGATGCATTATGAGATATTTAACATTATTTTTTTTCTAGTGTTCAGAACATATAGGAGTAACCAACTCTCATATCAAGGGATTGGACGTAATGTATCTTAACTCTTTGTGATTTATTCCATATATTTATTTTTCATACTCTAGTGTTCTATTTTCAATTTTAACTACATCATAACTATTGATCGCATATTGTGGGTATTTAATCATTGGACATGGTATTAGAACCTATACTAGAATAGAATAACTAATTGATTGGGCATGCATGTAGACATAGAGTTCATCATTGGTCATTCTTAACATCCGAACTTAAGGCTTAATACAAATTTTTAATAAGGAAAGGTCGAAGACATTAGGGTTCTTATTAAAGTTTAGACTTATCACTAAGATATTAAAGTTTGTTACATAGTGGTGTGAATACTAGAATTAAGAATTAGAAATATATTGTTAGTGTTTTCATATTGATTTAATGCATGAAATCCAACCCAATGAAGTCTTTATACATATAGAATTTCATCAATTTAATTGGTTTTTAGAATTAAAAATATTGCACACAAATCATAAGTAATATAGTAGATAAATTCAGATATCGTTTCTCACAAAGACTTGCATTGTTTAATAAAACCACGATTCTTTACAAATTTAGGTAAAAACTTTGAATGATAAAATAATGGTTAAATAACTCTTTCGGTCCCTCTATTTGTCAAGTAATATCAGTTTGGTCTTCAAGTTTTTTCGTTGTCTCAATTTGGTCCTCATTTTCTTATAAATGATTCAATTTGGTCATTGCCGTTAATTTTGACCAAACAATGTAAAAGTCAACGACACGTGTCAATTTCTGGTTTTTTTGAATTTTTTGAATATTTTTGAATTTTTTACACATGTCACTTCACAGTTGTGTCACGTGTCAAAATGATTTAATTTTGTTCCTTTATTTGTTTTTAGTTTCAATTTAGTCCCAATTTTTGTAAAAAATGACATCCTTAAATTGACACTCAATTTAATTTTTTTTTATAAATCTTATGATGATATTCTTAATAAAATTGACATTTTTATCAAATATTTATAGAACTAAAATAAACTTTAAAAAAATAAATAAAATATTTAAAAAACCAGATGACATGTGGCACGCCGTTAACGACATTAATATATTTTTTTTTCTGAAAGGGACTTAATTGAAACACTTCTTCAAAAGTTGGGATGAAATTGAAATTTTTTTAAAAGCGGATACCAAACTGAAACTTCCGAACGAAAGCGGATACTATTCGACTAATTAAGTCTAATAACAATAACGTTTAATTATACTTTAGATTCCTAATAAATTTGAAAATTTCCAAAATGAGTCCTCAAAATTTTAAAACTTTTATGTTACCTATATGACGTGACAGTTATCTTGCACTATCAGCTCAATTAAATACAATTAAATATCGCTGCATAATATATCGTTACAAACTACCATAATGACGATCATCACTCTCAAGGATTTGTTGATGTATTTACCTAAAATTATTCTTAGAGTTAATAAAAAGTATAATTTATAAAAATTTAAATTTTAAAAAATATATAATATTACAAAATACAAAAAATTATAAATTTATAAAATTATGAAATATAAAATAAAAATATATAATTTTATCATTTTAAAAATTTATAATTTTATAATTTAATGATGTTATAATTTTTTATAATTTTATAATCTTACAAAATATAAAGTATAAAATTATAAAATTATAGATTTATAAAATTATAAAATGATATAAATTTAGAAGTTTATAAATCGTAAAATTGAAAAATTATAAAACTAAAAACTATGAAATTATAAATTATAAAAATATATAATTTTATTTTCTATTTCATAATTTTATAAATTTACAATTTTAAAATTTTAATTTTATAAATTTATAATTTTTATTAGTTTTAAGAACAATTTTAGGTAAATACAACGACAAATTTGAAGAGATCCTTGTCATTATGGTAATTTGCATTGATGTATAATGTAGTGATATATAAGGAGAGTGACAATGCAAGATAACTGTGACTGTGATGTCAAATAGGTAACAGAAAAATCTAACGGTAGAGACTCAATTGAAATTTTTGAATTTTTGAGGACTCAACTGAAATTTCTAAATTTGATCATGGATCCAAAACATAATGAAGCATAATAATAATAATAATAATAATAATAATAATAATAATAATAATAAACTTATTTATGTTTTGAATCCCTGATAAATTTTGGAACTTTCAATAAATTTTTGTGGTATATTGAGTCCTTAAACTTTTACAATTTTTCAATTGAGTCTTTGTAATATGGTGTTGTTAATTTTTGTATGACAGTTATCTTGCACTGTCACTTTTCTTGAATGTCGGCACATAATATTTGGTTATGTGACATCCCATTTAAATAGATTAATCTACTTAATAATATATCACATGATCATAATAATGAGAAGCAATCAGATGAACATAGGATATAAGAAGGCAACCATTACAGTCATCCAGAAGTGTACTGTGAAAACAAATTTAGGCATACCACCATGCCATACAAACACAAAGGAAAGTTAACAGTTTTACAAAAGACGATGTTCCTCTAGAGCATGAGATTACAAAAAAAAGGCACTTAGGGCCATAGACTACTCCTGAGAGTCACACAACAGATCCCCTAAGCTGCACCACTGCTACCACCGGGCCTACTCCCAGAATTTCCTCCATCTGCTCCCACCAAGGGTGATCATTGCAAAAGAGAAAACACAACAGGAACATAAACATAAATGCAAGGGTAAGCTAGTGCAATTTAATCTTATCATAATATAACGGACAAGTACTTAACCATTCCTTAACATGCAACACAAGAGGCACAAAGCATCATGTTATAGCAAACAAGCAGGACACTATAACAATTATCCGGATAAATATACTAAGATCGGATTCACTGGACGCTTGCACTTGTGGTGGCCTCTACTGCTCTGCAGAGCCATTGCCAATGAGTTTCACCCTACCACACACAAGGTTAGCCTTTAAGCATCTAAGGCCATTATCCTGCCATAGACTAGAGCCTCCCGCTACTCTCACCACTTGGGTCAGTTTGCTCTACATGAGACTCACTGACCCTTTAGAGTTTCGGGATGCGGTCCTTACTTGAATCCATATCTCAATATATACACTACACGCCACCATAAAGTCTCCCCACGAGACTCATGGAATTATGCCTATTTCACACTAATCTCATGATTCGTATCTCATAACCACCACTTGTTATCTCAACATTAATTTCTCATGCACATTCTCAACCAACCAAACAAACTTTCATATATTACTCATGCTAACATACAAATTTCAGTGCATACAACTCATACAACTCATGCAATCACACCATAATCTTGCATGTTCGAGATAAATAGCCACACCCAAGGTAAACAGGAATCCAAAAACATAAATTTGCACTATTCTCGCCTGGGCTAGAAGCCCTCGCCTAAGCTACAGCGACTGTCTCGCTTAAGCTAGCCTTCTCGCCTAGGCAAGGCCTGGAACAGTGGCACCCTACGAGCATCTCGCTTGGGCGAGACTAGCTCGCCTAGGCAAGATCGCCCTTCGCCCAAAAATCAAATCCTTCGCCTGGACGAGGACGCGAGCAGAGCATACCAGGGTCTTCTTCGAGAACTCGCTTGGGCGAGTCACTCTCGCCTGAGCGAGACAATGCGTCGCTCAAAGACAAGGGTCCTCCGCCTGGGCGAGTTGCTCGAGTAGAACCTGGGCGAGTCTCAGACACTCTCGCCTAGGTGAGACGAGCTCGCTTAGGCGAGATTGACAGTACTCGCCACTGTTTCATGCATGCAGCAGGAACACACACACAAAGGAACAGACCAGATGCAAACAAGACAAGTCTCATATCACCAAAAACCTCATTCATCATTCCAAAAGCATTCAACAACCCAAAAACAACAGGAGAAATATTTTAAACGGTGAAAATAAAGCAAAAAAACTAGCTCCCCTTACCTTTGTTTTGGGTACAGAAAGCAAAAGACCCTAACTAAGGGGTATCACAGCTCTAGGAACTCGAGTAGTGAGCTGCAATCGTGCAAACCAAGACGAAACGGGGTAAATAAATGGAACCCTAACTGGCCAACATGCTCAAACCGTGAAAAGGGGTGAAGAAACAGACTAAAAACTCTAAAGTTCGACTTACCAGAAGGTACGAGATGGTTTTGTTAGCTTGGAGATAGGAGAAGACCGTGTGCCCTAGCGGAGCTCTAGCTGGAGAACGTATGAGGAACAGAAGGTTGGTTTCTACAAATGGGACAGGCAACAAAGGTTTAGGGACTAGCAAGGGTATTGGGTCCCCTAGAAGGGCTGGTCTTGGGCCTATGAAGAGGCCAAACCCAACACACATAAGACTGAAAAATGGGGCTTACAAGTTACAAGAGACCGTGGTGACGACATTTTTCCCACATATTTACTGTATTTAAAGAAAATTATTTTAAAATTTAATTTAAATTATTAAATTATTAAATTAAAGATAAGAAAATAAAAACAAATACAAATTATTAAATTATAATATATGCAATTATAAAATTATGAAATACAAAATTAGAAAATAAAAAAACTAAAAATATAAAATTACCAAAATTAACAAATTACAAAATTATAAAAATAAATAATTTCATAATTACGAAATTATAAAATATATAAATATAAAATTATATAATTATATAATTATAAAACTATAAAATTACAAAATTATGAAATTGTGAAATTATGAAAATACAAAATTTTCAAATTATCAAATAGTAATTTTTTTAATTTTGATTTTTTATAATTTTATATTTTTATAATTCATAATTTTATAGTTATATATTTAATATTTTATAATTAATATTTTTTTATTTTGAAATTTATAATTTAAGTTAAAAATATTTTTTGTTAAATACACTAAATATTTGGTAAAGATCGTCTCTTGTAACAAAATATTATGTGACAATATGTGTTAACATTAATGGAGGATGACAAATGTGACAATATGTGGTAACATTAATGGAGGATGACAATGCAAGATGATTGCCACATCAAAAGATTAACATAAACATTTGACTGTAGGGACTTAATTCGAAAGTTGTAAAATATTGATAATTCAATATAGCACAAAAATTTATTAGAAACTCCATTGAAAATTCTGAAATTTGGTAGGGACTCAAAACATAATTAAGTCATAATAATATATACATTTAAATTTATATCATATTTATTCTTAAAGGTAAAAGGATAATAATCTAACTTTATCTATTAAAAAATATTTTTTTAATCTATCGTACATATCTCATCACACATCAACTTTCATCTCAAATACATTTAAATAAAATCATCTTTCTCGTAATTTAAACAACACCACAATTTCTTCTTTATCCCCTCAAATCTATTCATCCGGTTTCTCTTAAATTTTCTTCCCAATCCAAACACACCTTTTAAGTCTCCCTAAATTGAATGAATTAAAACCAAATTCATTATAAAATAAAAGAAGGCACAATTACGAGAGCTAAATTGGTTTTCAAAAACAAGATCTCTTTATCTTTAAAAGATGTCTTTAAACGTGTAATCTAATTAAGTGATTAGGAATTACCAAGAACTAAAAGAATTTAAGATAAACAAAACCTACCAGATTTTATATTAGTTAAATTCTATTTGAATTTAGATGCAATTAATTCAAACAACCTTAACTAGACTTTTCACTAAAAATGTTGTTGAATTACCAATTACAAGAAATCTTACATGAACAATAAATACAAATCACTCGTTGAAAAACCTTTCAAAAAGATATACAAAGCTAAAGAAAACACTCAATTACCTACAACAAACACACCAAGTACGGGTACAAAGTTATCAATATAGTTCCCAAAAGAAAAGAAAGTGAAGAAGAAGCCCTTCTGGTGTGTTCCAAAATGAGTGTTCCAGAATTTTTTTTTACATTCCGAATCTGAAATTATATTCCAGAATAATGTTTATGGAATATAAATAAATTTTTAAAATTAGCATTCCAAAAAACATTTTTAGGTCTGAGAATATCTTATGAAACACTTGTTTCGAAATATATTTCTTTATATTTTTCAAATAGAGTGTTTTGAAATATATTTTCAGATTAAAAATATCTTCTGAAATATTCAATTTAGAAATTATTAAATAGAGGAGGTGCAGGAATTTTATTATAATTTTAATGAAGAGTAGTTTGAGAATTCCACATTTATGGGGTGGAGGAAGAAAGAAGTGGGGTGCAGGAAGAAACACACTGATAACCCAAACTTTTGATCAGGTTAATCGATAAGATAGTAGACTTGGGTTAAAAAGTGGTGATAAAATCCAAATTATAAAGAAAGGCTCAAGTACATGTTCCAAAATTCATAGAATATTAAATACATTTCTAATTCACTTTACATATTTTTTTTCTATTAAAAATTAAAATTACTTTTAAATTTCATCTAAATTTAAATATATTTTAAAAATATGATTAGTATTAATAATAAATATCAAAGTTCTGCGTATAAATTAATTTATAAAAAAAAATATTTTCAAAATCTATTTTTAACTCATAAAATAATTATATTATAATATAAACTATGTATATTAAGTTACATTAATCAAAGACTATTATTGTTATAGATTAAAATAAAAGTAATATAATTTCTTTGAAATACACTCACATGTTTAAGTCTAACAAATATAACAGGAAAAGTAAAGATGATATAACTTTATAATTTAATGATTGAACGGATAAACTTTATTTATTGATAGAGATATTAGTGACATAATAGTTGATAAAAAATATACTGTATAATTTGATAAAAATGACAAAAATATGGTTTTATTTTTATTAATTTTATTTATTAAAATTATTTTAGTAGGTGCTAACTTTTGAATTTTTTTTTAATTAAGTCTCTGAACTATTTACTTTTAACTGAGTCAATGAACTTATATTTATTTT